>Ga0272446_1000181_pt1 | contig 95131 bp, 74 predicted proteins | sample YNPCB0061_FD_194587 | JGI IMG/M metagenome (GOLD analysis project Ga0272446, IMG submission 194587) | Hot spring microbial mat communities from Yellowstone National Park, WY, United States - YNP-CB-006-1 | ecosystem: Environmental > Aquatic > Thermal springs > Hot (42-90C) > Sediment | place...
TTCCTGGGAGGGCTGCGCCCTCCCAGACCCTCCCGCGGGTGGGGGAATGGGGAAACCCGGTGTCCCCATTCCCCTGCGGGGCGGGGGCGTGGGGACACCCGGTGTCCCCACACCCTCTTCGAGAGCCTATTTTCACGTTAGATGGAACGGGAGCGATCCATGAGCACCGCCGATCCGACCCGGCCCCTGTCGCACGTTGAGGAGATCAAGATTGCCAATCCGGGCCTGGGCGGGATTCTGCTGGAAGAAATCCGTCATTCCCAACAGGACCACCTGGGTGAAGAGGCCGCCATTCTCCTCAAGGCCCACGGCAGTTACCAGCAAGATGACCGCGACCAGCGCCAGGCGCGCAAAAAGGCCGGCCAGGAGCGCGCCTGGCAGTTCATGGTCCGCACCCGCGCCCCCGGCGGGCGCATGACCGCGGCCCAGTACCTGCTGGCCGATGAACTGGCAACGCGCTACGGCAACAGCACGCTGCGCATCACCACGCGCCAGGGTCTCCAGTTTCACGGCGTGGGCCGGGCCAACCTCAAGCCGCTGATCAAGGCCCTCAACGAGCGCCTGATTACCACCTATGCCGCCTGCGGCGACGTGGCCCGCAATGTGATGACCTGCCCGGTCGCCGATCTGCTGCCCGGCCACACGTACAATCTCCAGGCCATCGCCCAGCAGATCAACGACCGCTTCCTCCCCGAGAGCACCGCCTACTACGAACTCTGGCTCGATGGCGAAAAAGTGCTCGCCGATGGCAAACGGGTGAAGGTCACGCCCACCCGCGAAGAGTCGTTCTACGGCCCGACCTACATGCCCCGCAAGCACAAAATGGCCATCGGCCTGCCCCACGACAACTGCGTGGACCTGTTCACCCACGACCTGGCCCTGGAAGCCGTGGTGGACGGCGGAACCCTGCGCGGGTTCAATCTGCTCGCCGGGGGCGGCCTGGGCAGCACCCATGGCAAGAGCGAGACCTTCCCGCGCCTGGCCGACCGGGTGGGCTTTCTCCCTCCGGACCAGGCCCTGGCGGTGATCGAGGCCGCCAGCGCCATCTACCGCGACGAGGGCGACCGCGCCAACCGCAAGCACGCCCGCCTGAAGTATGTGCTGGAGGAACGCGGCGTGGCCTGGTTCCGAGAAGAACTGGGCCGGCGGCTGGGGTGGCTCCTGGCGACGCCGGTCGAAGTCGGCCCCTACGCCGCCACCGATCATCTGGGCTGGCAGCAGCAGGCCGACGGCAACTGGCTGGTGGGCATCTGGGTGGCCAGTGGCCGCATCAAGGACGAGGAGGCGCAGCGCGTGCGCGCGGGGCTGCGGGCCATCATCGAACTGACCGGCGCCGAGGCGCGCCTGACCCCGCAACAAAATATCGTCCTGGCCCAGATCTCGCCCGCCCACCGCGACGCCGTCGCCGCGCTGATCGCCGAGTACGGTCTTGCGACCGCCGAAGGCGAAGCCGGGCTGAGCACCCTGCGCCGCCACGCCCTGGCCTGCCCGGCCCTGCCCACCTGCGGCCTGGCCGTGGCCGAGGCCGAGCGCTACCTGCCCAACCTTCTCGGCGAACTCGAAGCCCGCGGCTTCGGCGGCGAGCGGGTCAACCTGCGGCTGAGCGGCTGCCCCAACAGTTGCTCGCGCCCGCCCACGGCCGAGATCGGCATCATCGGGCGCAGCCTCGGCAAGTACAACGTGTACGTGGGCGGATGCCCCGCCGGCACGCGCCTGGCGCGGCTCTACCGCGCCGGGGTAACCGCCGCCGCCCTGCCCGACCTGATCGGCGCCCTGCTCACCCGCTGGCGGGCCGGGCGCCTCCCCGGCGAATCCTTCGGCGACTGGGCCACCCGCGCCGACCTGGGCCAGGGCTGGCACGGCGCAGGAGAAACGGATGCCGCAGAGTGATGGCTGATTGACCGGCGGGCCGCGCCCGCCCACACCCCTGCTTGAGGGCTGCGCCCGCCCAAAACCTCCCGCGGGCGGGGATGTGGGGAAACCCGGTTTCCCCACATCCCCGCTCTGAGCGACCAGCGCACACCGCCCGATGCAAACGCGGATATGTCCCCTATGTTCACGTCAGGACGCAATGGCAAACTGGTGTAGAAGCCATCAACACGGGTGAGGGAGAGCGCCGGATGCGCGGTAGATGCTATAATTCTGCACGTAAACCTCGGCTCACTGCTGCTGAATTGAGCTTAATCTGGTCGTCGACAGCAGCCGCGACCGCCGCGACCTCAAGCAGTGGTTCGATGAGATCTGGGAGAACAGCGAGCTGGTCGCCGATGTGCGCGATGAGGTGCTCCAGTACCTTGAGCGACTCTACGCCGACTACCCATATAGCGTGCTGTCGCACACCGACCTCAGCCGCCACGATCGCGACGACCACAGTGCAGGAAGACCAGGGATCTAAGCTGCGCTGACGGCACGCTGGTGCGCCTGAGGAGAGGTTGTGGCGATTCGTGCCATGCCCCCCATCCGGCATTGCACGATCATGCAGTGTGGTAGAATCCAGAATGGTCAGGGAGATCCATGAATACGACGCTGCCTCAGTGAAAGGACACGCCATGACAACAATTACACTCGATCTGTCGCCTGATACCTACCAGCGCTTGCTGTTGGATGCCCGGCAGCGCGGCGCACCGGTCGAGGCAGTGGCAGAAAAGCTGTTGGCCGAACAACTTGCCGGCGTTCACCTGAGTGAGCGGGATCGCGCGACCACCGTGCTGCGTGCGGCTGGCCTGCTGACTAAGCTATCGCCAGAGGAGAAAGAACGTGCGGCGTGCTCGACCCTGATGCTTGAGGAGGCCCGGGCGATCCTTGATCGTGCTGGTAGCAAACCCCTGAGCGAGGTCATTCTGGAGATGCGCGGGCCGAAGGAATGAGCATCACGACCCGCCAATGGACGGCCAGCGAGGTGCTGGCCGAGCTCCAGCGCAACCAGACCTGGCTGCGCGGCCTTGGCGTGCGCGCCATTGGCCTGTTCGGCTCATACCGTCGCGGGACACCCCGTCCCGAAAGTGATATGGACTTTCTGGTCGATCTGGAACAGCCGTCGTTTGATAGCTATATGGATCTCAAGTTCTGGCTCGAAGACACCTTCGGCTGCCCGGTCGACCTCGTGCTGATGGACAGCATCAAGCCACGGCTGCGCCCGGTGATTCTGCGTGAGGTTGTGTATGCCGAGGGACTATCGCCTCTATCTTGAGGATATGCTGGAGGCGATCGCCCGCGTCGAGCGCTATACCAGCGGCGTGGATTTCGCTACCTTCTCGGCCGATGAGATGCGTGTTGACGCAGTCGTGCGCAACCTGGAACTGATCGGCGAGGCGGCGAAGAATATCCCGCAGGCCCAGCGCGATCTGACGCCGGCCATCGAGTGGCGCAAGATCGCCGGCCTGCGCGATATCGTCGCCCACCAGTATTTTAGCCTCAACCTGGCAATCATCTGGGATGTGGTCGAGCACCGCCTGGGTGACCTGCGTGCGGCGGCGACGGCGCTGCTCGCCATTGATCCCGACGATCAATCCTGATCGCTTTGTGTACGGAGGCCCGGTATGCCCAGACAACCCGGCAAGCCGTCCCGCCAGAGCGACATGTTCCGGCGTGCCTGCCGTCCGCAGCTTCCTACAGGCTCATCAGCCTGGCTGAGCAGCATGGCGCCACCAACGTGCGCATCTTCGGCTCAGTCGCGCGTAGTGAAGACGACGGTGACGCGGTGCTGCTATGAGCGACGAGCGCGAGCGCCTGCGCGACATCCCTGGAACGACGAAACGCGTTGACGCACTCACGATTAGGAAACCGGAATGGGCGCCGGTATGCGTGAAATCGTACACCCCGCCCAGGCAGTGTCGCCGGGCGAGATCATTAAAATGGAGCTTGAGGAACGGGGCTGGTCGCAGCGCGACCTGGCCGAGATTATGGGCCGGCCACCCCAGGCGATCAGTGAGATCATCCGTGGCGCCAAGCAGATCACCCCCGAAACGGCGCTGGAGCTGGCACAGGCATTCGGCACCTCAGCCGAGATCTGGATGAACCTGGAGGCGAACTACCGCCTCCAGCGCGCTCGTCGGCGGAGCGGCGACGGCGAATCCGATATCGCAACGCGTAGCAAACTCTACGGCATGCTCCCAATTGCCGACCTGATCCGCCGGGGCTGGCTGCGAGCGACCAGCGTTGCCAATGACCTGGAGCGTGACTTACGTCACCTGCTGGGCGGTGATCCCGAAACGGTGATTGCGGCGGTCAGCCTGCGCCATAGTGTGGCTCGCGGCCCCGAGCGCGGAGCCCAGGTCGCCTGGGTGGCCCGGGTGCGCCAGCTTGCGCGCGCTCAGAAGGCGCCTCCCTTCAGCCACGAAGCCTTGACCAGGGCGATCCCGACCATCCGCCGGCTAGCGTCAACTCTGGAGCAGGTAGCTGAAGTTCCAGCGCTCCTCCAGTCGCTTGGCGTCCGCTTCATCATCGTGCCCCAGTTACCGAGAACCTATATCGACGGAGTTCTCTGCGACGCCGACACCGCGCCGATCATCGGGCTGACCCTGCGCTACGACCGGATTGACTCCTTCTGGTTCACCCTCATGCACGAACTGGCCCACCTGGTGCTTGGCCACCATGCCCTGCATCTCGACAATCTGGATGACAAAGCGCAACGTCGCGACGCCCAGGAGATGGAGGCGAACCATCAGGCGCGATCATGGCTCATTGACCAGAACGACCTCCAAGCCTGGGTCGCTCGTACCCGGCCCTACTTCTCACGCCAGAAGATCGAGCGCTTCGCCGCTGACCAGCAGATCCATCCGGGCATCCTCCTCGGCCAGTTGATGTTCGATGAGACAGGAAGCTATAAGCACCTCCGCGGCCTGCTGAGCAAAGTGAGCCCGTATCTGCGCGACTGGAGCGACCCTGCCGGTCGCTGACGTCACCTGCACGAGACGGTACCAGGTTCTACGCCCAATACGTTTCGAATAAGGCCAGTTGCCGCTTCAGCCGTCCATGCGGCTCGCGCCGCACCCCGACGGGATGAAAAAAGGTTCTTCTTGGGAGGGCTTTGCCCGCCCAAACCCTTCCACCGGACGGGGGCGTGGGGAAACCCGGTTTCCCCACGCCCCTGCTTGAGGGCTGCGCCCGCCCAAAACCTCCCGCGGGCGGGGGAATGGGGAAACCCGGTGTCCCCATGCCCCTGCGGGGCGGGGGCGTGGGGACACCCGGTGTCCCCACACCCTCTTCGAGAGCCTATGTTCACGTTAGCTTGACGAGTTGCAGCGTAAACACCAGCACCCTCCGGCCATTGATGCCGGAGGGCGTTAGCTGTACCGTCGTGGTGGAGATGGGGGGAATCGAACCCCCGTCCAGAAAGCTAAACCGCAGATATGCTACAGGCTTAGCCCGTTGTTTGCGCTCGCCCGCGGCCACACAACGAGCAAGGCGGCCTTTGGGCAAACCCGCTGATCTTTTCCCCAGGCTAGCAGGTGGTCACCTGAGGAGCACTCGACTTGCTGACGCCTGATCGCCGATCATCGAGTGAACCGGCGGAGGCGCGCCGTGTGTGAGTTACGCGGCGAGGGCGTAGGCCGGAGCCTTAGCCCACTTGTTGGTGTTGGCAGTTGTTGCCTTGCCCCTTTAACGTGACTGGGCGGCACGGCCTGCAATCTACGGCCTTCACTCCCTGTCGATACCAGAGCATCCCCTTGTGTTACCTCTATTTATTATAGCGCTTCGCCGGTCGCCGTCAATGCGACGTTTGATGGAGTTGTGTTAGACTTAGACAAGGTTCGTAGGAGATTCACCGTGCGCGGCATTCCGCCCCCCAGTCTCCCCCCAGCGGGGGGAGGCTGGGAGGGGGGCTGAACGCTCTCCGAACGATGGTCACCTCAGCCGTCCATGCGGCTCGCGCCGCGCGCCAAGGGGATGAACATCCTTCCTGGGAGGGCGTAGCCCTCCCAGACCCTCCCACCGGGTGGGGGGCTGGGGAAACCCGGTTTCCCCAGCCCCCTGCGGGGCCGGGGTGTGGGGAAACCGGGTTTCCCCACACCCCTCGCCAGGGGCTTATGTTCACGTTAGTATACCGGATGAATTTCTCAATCTTCATCTTGCCCGCGTAGAGGCGACAAGGGCGGGACGGCCACGCTCCCAGGCGCGGGTGTTACCCCAGGTGTGAACACGTACCAGCATTGAGAGGTGAACCGGTGGCGGATATGCACGTTCTTGATCCGCGCGCGCGGCTTGTTCGCCTGCGCAGTCGCCTGCTGGGGGTAACGAAGCGCTTCTACGTCTACCTGCCGCCGGAGTACGCCGTGGAGCGCCGGCGCCGCTTTCCGGTGCTCTTTTTGCTCCGTGGCCACGAGCGCGAGTGGATCAACCCCCACGAGGACCAGAGCCGCGGCGGGACCACGGTGATCGATGTCTATGAACGGCTGCGCGCCAGCGGCGCGATTGGTCCGCTGATCCTGGTGATGCCCGGCCTGGCCAGCGACGACAACCGCATCCCCGGTCTGCTCACCGACTTTCGCTGCCCCGGCTGCGCTCCGCCGCGGACGGCGGGCCTCGGCGCCGGCCTGTTCCAGCGCTTCTTCTTCGAGGAACTCCTGCCGGCAATCGACGCGCGCCTGCGCACCCTGCCCGCCGCCCGCGCCATCGCCGGCTTTTCCCTGGGCGGCTACATGGCGGTCAAAGCTGCCGCCCTGCGTCCCGAGTTGTTCGTCAGCGTCGGGGCCTTCGACGGGTCCTTTCCCTACGCCAGCGATGGGGGGATCAGCGCCCGCCTCAGTGACACGCTCTTCGCCCACCCGATGTTCGATCCGGCCCTCGGCGTGCCCCGCGACCCGGAGCACCTCGGCGCCAACAATCCGGTGTGCCTCTTGCAGCGCGCCGATCGCGCGGCCCTGCGCCGCATCACCTGGATCGTCCAGTACGGCCCCGAGCAATTGGAACCCTGGGGCTCGAACTTTTACCGCGGTGAGTACCTGGTGCGGGTGCTGCACAGTCTGGGCATCGAAAACGCCGCCCCCGTCGCCGCCCTGCCCGACGGCGAGCATACCTGGCGCGCCGCCGACCGGCATATCGAGCAGACCCTGCCGCTCCACTGGGAAGCCCTGGCGCGCGCCGTGCAGGCGCCGGAGTCTTGATCGGACAACCAGATGATCCCAAATGAACAACGCCTATGCCCGTAGACAAAACCCCCAATCCGCCCGACATTGCCGCCGCGCTGCGCAGCGTGCGCTGGCCCCTGGCGGCGATCATCGGGCTGACCTTCGCCCTCACGCGCCTGGGGGAGACGGCGCTGGTCGGTCTGCGCCCCACGACGCCGCTCATCAGCGCCCTCGACCCGCTCTTCTGGGGCGCGCTGGCCGCGGTCGCAGTGTGGGGCGTGCTGAGCTGGGCCGCCGGCCAGGAGCGGCGCTACCGCACCGCCGAGCGCCGCATGCTCGATGAGCTGCAACTGGCCCACCAGCGCCTCCAGGTGCTCTATGAACTCAACCAGCGCATCGCCAGCAGCGCCACGCTCGACGAGGTGCTGGATTACGCGATCACGCTGCCGGGCGAACTGTTCGGGGCGCGCGCCGTGGCGGTGATGCTCTACGATGAGCAGGGCAGCGCCCTGCTCGCCCGCTGTACCGGTTTGACGGAAGAGCCGCTGGCCGCGGCCCGCTCCGCCATTGGCCTGCAACTCGACCAGGCGCCTCCCCGGAAGCCCGAGGCGCTCATACCTCGTGGAGCGATGCCTGCCGATCTGCGCGCATGCCTGATCGTCCCCCTTGCCGAAGGCGACGATGCTGCAGTCGGCTGGATCGAGTGCTACCTGAGCGATACGCGCAGCCTGGCGCGCGACGCCTCGGGCGCCCTGGCCCCTGAGTTGACCTCGCTGCTGATCACCGTCGGCGGGGAGATCGCCGAGGCGGTGCAGGGCAGCCGCCGCCGCGCCCGCGAGATCGCCAGCCTGGTGGCCCTCGAACAGGCGATCACCGCCGAACGGACGCGCATCGCCCGCGATCTGCACGATGGTGTCGCCCAGAGCCTGGCCTTCCTGCGCATGCGGGTCGCCCTGTGGGAGGACTGGCTGGAGCAGGATCCGGAACGCCTGCGCGAGGAGTTCGACGCGCTCAAGGCCAACCTGCGGCGCCAGATCGAAGAACTGCGCCGGGCCATTTTCGCCTTGCGCCCCATCGAACTGAGCCAGCTCGGCTTCGCCGGGGCGCTGCGCCGCTTCGTGCGCGAGTTCGCCGATCAGCAGGACTGGGATCTGGAACTGGCATTGAGCGACCTGCCGCCCGATCTGCCCTACGCCCTCGAACTGGCAGCCTTTCGCTTCGTGCAAGAGGCCCTCAACAACGCCGCCAAACACGCTAATGCCCGCCATGTCGTGGTGGCCCTCCGCGTGGTGGACGGCGGGCTGCAGATCGTCGTGCGCGATGACGGAGTGGGCTTCGACCCCGGGGCGCAGGGCGAACTGCCCGGCGCCCGTCTGGGCCTGCGGCAGATGCGCGAACGGGCCGCCGCCCTCGACGGGCGGCTGACCCTTCTCTCAAGGCCCGGCGAGGGCGCCGAGGTGCGGATCTGGCTGCCGCTGCGCTACGCGCGCGAGTCGACGGGCGCCACACGCGCTCCTGTGACGCCATTGTAGCTTGCGGATGTCAGGCCCCAACCCCCGCCAGGTGGGGGATGGGGAAACCAGGTTTCTCCATCCCCCTGCTCCAGGAGCCAGCGATCGCCAACTCCTGATGCTCTCCCGCGCCTACACCTCTACCTCGGCCCGGGCATAGGCCAGGGCCGCGCCGAGATCGGCCACGGTGATGATCTCGCCGAGGCTGGCGTTGAGGCTCACCAATGTCTGCGCGACAGCGGCGCGAATGCCGCTGACGACCGTGCGCGCGCCGAGCAGCCGGATTGCCACCGCGGTATCGATCAAGGCCCTGGCGACTTCCGTATCGATCATGCTAATGCCGGTCACATCGAGGATCACCACCCGCGCCCGGCGCTCGGCAACCATCTCGAGGAGGCGCCGACGCAACGCTCCTGCTCGCCAGCTATCCAGATTGCCCACCAGCGGCGCCAGCAACACCTGATCGTCCACCACCAGCACCGGCAGTTCCAGGGTCTTGACCAGTTCGAGCAAGCGTTGCTGCTCGGCGGCGCGCTGCTCGATCTCCTGCCGCGCCGTCTCGGAAGCCCGGCGCGCCGCCTCGGCCTCCTCGGCGCGCTGGTCGGCGATGCCCAGAGCAGTGAGTTGCGCGATCCCCATCCGATCGGCAACGGCCCACACGGCGATGATCAGCGTAGCGACGTTGCTGGCATGAAAGTAGCGCAGAAAAAATGATGGGATATTCGACGTGGTTTCTAACGGTCCCATGATAACGATCAGGACCGCCAGGACGGTGCAGAAGAGCGTGCTGGCAATGGTGAACAGGCGCTGGTTGGTCAGACTCACGAGCAGAACCACAACCACCAGAAAGGGGGCCACGGTGAGCCGGAGTTCCGGCAGCCAGACCGCGACGATGATCTCGTTTGCCACAATGCTCAGCGCGAACGGCAGCAGCATTTGCCAGAGCGGGCGCTCCTTCAACCAGAGGGTCAGACCGGCGCCGAGCATACCTGTAAAGGTGATGGCTAGAACGATCAACGCGAAGAAGCCTGGACTGAACACGTAGTACGCCAGAACCATCACGAAGGAAAGAAGACAGGTCCCGCCCGTCCAGAGAGCGACAGTCGTGATGATCCGCCGGTGGAGTTGTTCGAGAAAGGCGCGCGACGAGGTCATAACGGTCTCCTAACGTGAACATGGGGGGAACCTGGTTCCCCCATCCAGGGCGGGGCGCCGCCCGGCGGCATGGACGGCTACCGCGCACATCGGCCGGGAGCGCGGGCCGCTGACCCGCATCCGGTCCGCAGCGGGCGGGCTGCCCGCGCGCTCCCGGGCCGTTTGCACCGGAGAGGGGTATGGGGAAACTCGGTTTCCCCATACCCCTGCCCGCAGAAGGGTGTGGGCGGGCGCCGCCCTCCCAGGAACAACCTGTTTTCATCCCGTCGGGGCGTGGGGAAACCCGGTTTCCTCACGCCCCCAGGAACAACCTGTTTTCATCCCGTCGGGGCGTGGGGAAACCCGGTTTCCTCACGCCCCCAGGAACAACCTGTTTTCATCCCGTCGGGGCGTGGGGAAACCCGGTTGCCCCTTACCCCGCCCGCAGGAGGGTCCGGGAGGGCTAGGCCCCCAGGAACAACCTGTTTTCATCCCGTCGGTGTGCGGCGGAGCTGCATGGACGGCTGCGATGCACATGGCCCGGTGCCGGAGGGTCGGGCAGAATGCGGCCCTCCCAGCTTATGGTCTTTGAGCAATTACTCCGGTATGCCGGGCTGGCCGTGGGGCTAAAGCCCTCGGCTACGGAATGCGAAGGCCGCCTGCGCGGGCGAGAGCGGAGTAATTGCTCAAAGACCATAAGCCCCCGGCTATGGGATGCGAAGGCCGCCTGCGCGGGCGAGAGCAGAGTAATTGCTCAAAGACCATATGCTCGTCTTGAAGGTCGCGGCTACGAGCGGTTGGACGCAAGCCGGCTGATAGCCGGGAACACTCGCCAGCGGCCGCGGCAGGGCCAGGCACACAAGTTCACTATACGCCTATCCCTTACCGCAACCGTACCAGGAATCGGTACCATTGGGGGCTTGAGCGATGCATACGTTGATCCTATACTTACGATTGCGTGTAGTTAACCACCGAGCGTTCCAGGAGGTCACAATGCACGCTCCGGCCCTGTTCAACGCATTCGTTCGTCTCCGCTGGCTCGAAGCCGTCCGCTCCGAGGTCATCCTCCACTGGAAGTTTAATCGGTACGACATCGCGGCTACGTTCATTCCGGGTCTGCTGTTTGTTCTGGCTGCGTGGCACGCCGGTCAGCCTGACTGGAGCGCGCTGCCGTCCAGTCTGTTCTGGGGTTCGCTCTACTTCTGGCTGTACTGCTCGGTCTTCTGCATCTCGAACCAGTTGGCCGGCGAGCAGGAGGATCGCCTCAATAAGCCGGACCGACCGCTGCCCGCCGGATTGGTGACGCGGCACGGCGCCCGGGGGCGCTGGTTGATCGTGATGGGGTTGTTTACGCTGGCGGGCTGGCGCCTGGGGGTGCTGGAGTGGGCCCTGCTCTGGCAGGCGGTCCTGGTGTTGCACAATCAGGGAGGCGCTTCGCGACACTATGCGACCAAGAACCTGGTGATGGTGTTCGGCGCAGTGGCGCAACTGGCCGCCGCCTGGCAGATGGTGCGTCCACTGACGCCGACGGCCTGGGACTGGATCCTGGTGCTGGCGCTCCCGTTGCTGACCCATGTGTCGCTGCAAGATCTGCGCGATGTGGCCGGTGACCGGGCCGTGGGGCGGCGCACCCTGCCAATCGTCTTCGGCGAATGGCCGAGTCGCCTCTTGTTAGCGGGCGCGTTTGCCTTGCTCCCCCTGGCAACCCATTTTGTGCTCCTGGCGCCGCTGGGTCCGCGCCCGGATGTGGTAACGCTGGACGTGCTGCTGGCCGCGTTCTGTCTGGTCATTGCCGGGCGCATCCTCTGGCTGCGCTACCCGGCTGCCGACCACAGGACATATATGCTGTACAACTACTGGTATTGCTTTACCCTGGCGGCAGCGATTGTGGTGCTTTGATATGGGAGGGGTACGGTGACGCCGTGCCTCTCCCATCGAACAATGTACCGCAGGCCAATGAAAGTGGGGGGATGGGGCAACCAGGTTGCCCCATCCCCCCGCTCCAAGAAAGGTTATTCCTGGGAAGGCGGCGCCCTCCCACACCCGCCCCCTGGGTGGGGGTGGGGAACCCTGGGTTCCCCAGCCCCCTGCTCGCGGGCGGCGCCCTCCGACACCCTCCCGTGGGGATTATTTTTCATCACCCCCCTCATGGGCAGTCCCCACCTTGCTGCTATCCGGCGGGGTGTCGGGCATGGGCAGGAGGGGCGCAATGGGGTCCACCAGGCGATCCACGATCGCCCCCAGGCGCTGGAACTGCGGCCCGAGTTCGGTTTCGGCCAGGGGGATGTTCACCGGCACGTCGAGTTGCACCGGGATGGAGGTGATCAGCTTGACGTCCATGTTGAGATCCACCGGCAACTCCAGGCCCGCGGGGAGCACGATGTTCACCGTGGCGTTGAGGTTGCCGCCGCCGCCGGGGAAGGTGATCGCCGCCGGGGCCGTTAGCGGCACTGGTTCGGTCAGCCGCACCACGTTGCGCGGGGTCATGATTGTTTCGGCGTTGATCGGCACATCGAGTTCAATTGGCAGGCGCGTGTCGAGCGGCACGGTGTAGATGATGGTAGAACCCTGCAGATCGCCCACCACATCTTGCAGCTCGGCGAGGTTATTGGCGGCGAAGACCTGCGCGTTGGCCGCCACCCCCGCGACCTGGTTGCGATGGTTGATTACGATGCCGACCAGGACGCCAACAATGACGATCAAGACGGCATTGATCAGGAACGAAGTCCAGATCAGCGCCTTGTAGAGCGGCGCGATGCGGGCATAGCGCCGGCGGGGGCGCTCGCCTGCCGTCGTGGCGGCAGTTTCAGCGGCCATAGCGAACGTTCCTTTCGACATGCATCTCCGTGGCCCGAAGGCCGATCACGCAAAACGCTCGTATGATGTTCCATCATACCATGGAGGTATTACGCACGTGTATCGTATAGCAATCCTGCGTGTGCGGTGAAAGATCAAACCTGTCAGGCGTCCATGCGGCTCGCGCCGCACCACGCCGCAATGAACATACGGTTGTTCCTGGGAGGGCTGTGCCCTCCCACACCCTCCCGCGGGTGGGGGCATGGGGAAACCTGGTTCCCCCATGGTCACGTTAGGCGCCTCCGAAATAGCGCAACGCCAGGCGCAGGCGTTCTTCGAGGTCAGCGGGGGCATCGGGAGGCAGGGCGGCGATGGCGGCGGCGGCTTCGGCCTGGGAGTATCCCAGATTGACCAGCAGATCGGCCAGGTCGCGGTTGATCGCGCTGGTCGCCGCGGTGGCGCCGGGGGCGGGCGCGGGCAACCCGGCCAGATCGAGCTTGCCTTTGAGCTCCAGCACGATCCGCTCGGCGGTCTTCTTGCCGATGCCGGGCACGCGGGCCAGCCGCGCAGTGTCGCCGTGGGCAATCGCGGCGCGGATCTCATCCAGATCGCCGGAGGAGAGCAGGCTCAGGGCCACCCGCGGCCCCACGCCGGTGACGGCCAGCAAACGCTCGAACAGGGCGCGCTGTTCGAGGGTGGCGAAACCATAGAGGCTGAGGGCGTCTTCGCGCACGATGAGCAGGGTGTGGAGGAAGATCTGGTCGCCAGGCCCGCCCGCCGCGCCCAGCACCGGTCGCGGCGCGAACACCAGGAACCCGACCCCCCCCGTTTCCACCACCAGGTGGTCGGCGCCAATGTGCTGGAGTGTGCCGCGCAGTGAGGCGATCATCAGGGGTATGCTCCGCTCGTTCCCGGGGCCACCGGGTTGGCCCGACTCCCCGGCCCCCCGTCCTTCGGCTCGATGACATGCCGAATTATACGTGAAGCGAAGACCCTGACGTGAACATAGGCTCTCGAAGAGGGGGGTGGGGAACCCGGGTTTCCCCATGCCCCCACCCGCGGGAGGGTGTGGGAGGGCTGCGCCCTCCCAGGAAGAACCTTTTTGCATCCCGTCGGGGTGCGGCGCGAGCCGCATGGACGGCTGCGGTGACCATCGTTCGCTGCGTTCAGCCCCCCTCCCAGCCTCCCCCCGCTGGGGGGAGGAGCCGGGTGCCCGCCCCCAGTGGGGGAGGGGGCCGGCGCCGTGCCCGCGGCGCCGTGGCGCGGGCGTCCCGCCCGCGCTCCCAGGCCATATTCATCGCGGCGTGGTGCGCCATGCGCATGACCGTCTCACGTGAACATAGGCCCCAGGGATGTGGGGAAACCCGGTTGCCTCACGCCCCCACCTGACGCGCGGCGTCATCTTGACAGCGTATCAGCTTACATGTTATGATTTTTATAACGCACTGTGTAATATGCAACAAGGCTACGTCAACAACGATTGACAGGCAGTTGGGAGAAAGGCCCTGCCCCGAGGGAAAGGGCGTTGCGCCAGCCGCCAGGCGTGGCACAGGAAACTCGCTTTCCTCACACCCTGCCCCCAGGGAAACGGCGTCGCGCGACCCGTGGAGCGCGTCAATCCGGATGCGCAAGACGGCAGCCGTCTCCGGGCCTGATTGACGATTCTCCTCTGAACGCAATACCTGGGGTAACCCACGCCCCCGGGAGCGAGGGCAGACGCCCTCACCGCATCTACGCGGGCAAGATGCCCGCGCTCCCGGGAGGAATGTGAACGCTCACCTTTGAACCTATGAAAGTGAGACCGTTCCGATGGCGGACCTGCTGACCAATGTGGATCGCATTATTCGGACCTGTCAGCAGGAGGGGCGCTGATGAGGCGCTTGACCGTTCTGAGCCTCGCCGGGATCGGCTTCGCCGGAATGGGGGCCTACCTGGCCCGGCGCAGCCTGGGGGCGCGGGCCCTCGGCCTGCCAACGGCGCGACACGCGGTCAGCGTTGAGCGCGACATCCCCGTGCCAATGCCCGACGGGGTGACACTCTACGCCGACCGCTACGCGCCGCGCGCCTCCGGACGCTTCCCGACCATCCTGGTGCGCACGCCGTACGGCCGCCCTTCTGAACTGCGCGCGACTGGCCCGTTCGCTGGCTTGATCGCCAGGCTCTTCGCCGGGCAAGGCTATAATGTGGTGGTGCAGGGCGTGCGTGGGCGGTATCGCTCCGAAGGGTCGTTCGAGCCGTTCGTACACGAACGCGCCGACGGACGGGCAACGCTGGACTGGATCGCCAGGCAGCCGTGGTTCGACGGCAACCTGGGGATGTGGGGCGTGAGCTACCCCGGTTATACGCAGTGGGCAGTCGCCTTCGACGCGCCGCCACAGCTCAAGGCCCTGACGCCGGTGGCCATCACGGCGCGCTTCTCGCGGGCGGTGTATCCGCATGGGGCCTTCGCCTTCGAGTCAAGCCTCCGCTGGGCCAGTCTGCTCCAGGCCACCCACCGGCCCGGCGCCGATCTGGATCTCGCCACGACCATCGCGCTGCTCTCGCCGCGCCGTGAGGCGGCCCTCAGCAGCGCTATGCTCACCCGGCCGATGGGTGAGGCCGACCGGGCGGCAATCGGTGAGCCAGTGGGCTTTTACCAGCGCTGGCTCGACGATCCCGACCCCGAGGGGGCCTACTGGCGACGGGTTGACCAGTATCGCAACCTGGGCCAGACCAGGGTGCCGGTCCATCTGGTGGCCGGCTGGCATGACCTCTTCCTGCGCGACCAGCTCGCTGACTATACCGCGCTCCTCGCCGCGGGGCGCACCCCGTATCTGACCGTGCTGCCCCGCCATCATAACGACCCCGCGCTCGCCCTGGACGCGGTGCGCGAGGGACTCTGGTGGTTCGACGTTCAGCTCAAAGGACACCGGGAAGGCCTCCGGCGCCGGCCCGTGCGGCTGGCCCTGATGGGCAGCCACGAGTGGCACGAGATGGACTACTGGCCACCGCCCGCCGCCATGACGCGGTACTACCTCCACGCCGAGGGTCTGCTCTCGACCCATCCGCCCGCCGCAAGCAGCCCGCCGGACAGCTACTGCTACGATCCCCACGATCCAACGCCGTCCATCGGCGGTCCGGTGCTTGGCATGCATGGCGGCCCCCGCGATCAGCGCCCTCTCGAGGGACGTGCTGATCTCCTCTGCTACACCACCCCGCCCCTCCACGCCGAGGTGGACGTGATCGGCTACGTGCGTCTGGAACTGTACGCGCGGTCGAGTCTGCCCTACACCGACTTTATCGGTCGGGTGTGCGACGTGTATCCCGATGGGCGTTCGATCAACGTGTGTGAAGGACTGTGCCGGGTCACGCCCGGGGTGGGCGAGCCGCAATCTGATGGCAGTCTGCGCCTGGATCTCGATCTGGGCGCAACGGCGCAGCGCTTCGGGCGCGGCCATCGGATCCGTGTGCATGTGTGTAGCGCGGCGCATCCGCGCTGGGGCGCCAACCCCGGCGACGGGCGCCGTTTTCGCGACGCCGGCGCCGTGCCGGGCCCGGCGGCCCAACAAACGATCTACCACGACGTGGATCACCCCTCGGCACTGGTGCTTCCTGTCGTCTCGGCCACGACCCGCCGGGCGATGGAAGAAGATGGAGAGGCATAGGGCGGCTGGGCGCCGCCGCATATGGGAGGACCCAATGATCGAGTACGAGCACAGCGACGAAATCAAGATGCTGCGCCAGACCGTCCGCGAGTTCGTGAACAAGGAGATCCGCCCCATCGCGCGCGAGATTGATGAGGAGGAGCGGGTACCGCTGGAGGTGATCAAGAAGGCCGGGGAGCTTGGCTTGCTCGCCGTGCCGTTCCCGGAGAAGTACGGCGGTCTCGATCTGGGGATTACCGGCTATTGCGTGCTGATGGAGGAGTTGCAGCGGGGTGATGCCAGCATCGCCACGATTATCGGCGCGCACACGCAGTTGTGTGCGATGAGCATCCACCTCGGCGGCAATGAGGCCCAGAAGGACAAGTACCTTCGCGGTCTGAACCAGGGCCGCCTGATCGGCGCCTGGGCGCTCACCGAACCGAATGCGGGCAGCGACGCCGCGCATATCAGCACCACCGCCGAACTCCATGGCGATGAGTGGGTGATCAACGGGCAGAAGATGTGGATCACCAACGGCAGCTTCGCCGATGTGATCGTCGTCCACGCTGTAACCGACAAGACCAGGGGGGCCCGCGGCGGCATTACCGCGTTCATTGTCGAGAAAGATTTCCCGGGTTTCAATGTCGGCAAGATCGAGGACAAGATGGGCCTGCGCGCCTCGCATACCGCCAGCCTGTACTTCGAGGATATGCGCGTGCCCGCCGAGAATGTCCTTGGCGGCGTGGGCCACGGCTTTCCCCTGGCGATGAAGACCCTCGATATCGGGCGTTGCGGCCTTGGTGGCGGCGCCGTTGGCGGGGCCAAGGAGGCCTTTGAACTGAGCCGCCGGTATGCAATCACCCGCCATCAGTTCGGGCGGCCTATCGCCGAGTTCCAGGCCATTCAGTTCAAACTGGCCGAAATGGCGGTCAAAATCTACACTATGGAGCAGATCGTCTACGATACCGCCAGAAAGGTGGACGCCGGCAAGAACGCCACCCTGGAGAGCAGCATCGTCAAGCTCTACTGCTCCGAAATGGCCAGCGAAGTGATCGACGAGGCCATCCAGATCCACGGCGGTATGGGCTTCTCGCGGGAACTGCCCCTCGAGCGCATGTACCGTGACGCCCGCGTCACGCGCATCTTCGAGGGCACGAACGAGATCCAGAAGTCGGTTATTGCCACCGAGTTGCTTAAGCAGGTGGGGTATCGCATCCACCGCCACGAGGGTGTCTTCCCGACGCCCAAGCACGCGCCGCATTCCTAACGTTTGGCGAGGGTGTGGGGAAACCGGGTTTCCCCACGCCCCTGCCCCGCAGGGGTATGAGGAAACCCGGTTTCCCCTTACCCCCCCACTCGGTAGGAGGGTTTGGGAGGGTGTAGCCCTCCCAAGAATTATTTTCATCCTGTCAGTGTGCGGCGGAGCCGCATAGACGGCTGAGGTGACCATCGTTCGCAGGGTTCAGCCCCCCCTCCCAGCCTCCCCCCGCTGGGGGGAGGCGCCGGGTTCCCGCCCCCAGTGGGGGCGGGTCAGGGCGGGGGCCAGCGCCGTGCCCGCGGAGCCGTGGCGCGGGCGGGACGCCCGCGCTCGCAGGTCATGTTCATTGGGCGTGGTGCGCCATGCGCATGACCGTCTCACGTGAACATGGGCTGCTGGAGCAGGGGGGATGGGGCAACCGGGTTGCCCCATCCCCCCACCTCGTGGGATGGTTTGGCAGGGCTACGCCCCCCGAGAAGTCGGGTGTAGAGTTTTCCGGCGCATCCTCGCGTCGTATGCGCCACGTGGGGCATTGAGTCATGGCCAGAAAGTGGAATAAAATTACTGTTCGTGTATCTTTAATCGGTTCTCAATGATTAGTTAATCCAGGCATGCTAGACTCTTCTCAAGGCCTCCATCGCACTGAATATTGAGGATGATCCCATGGCTACCGAGGAACAGGTCCCTTCGTCCGAGGAACAGATCCCCTCGCCTGAGGAAGAGTCAGCCAGATCCACAGAGGAGTCGGTCCAATCCTCTGAGGAAGAACAGGCCGAGGCCGCTGCCGACGACGAGGACGCTGAGGACGACGACGAGGACGACGACGAGGACGCTGAGGACGACGACGAGGACGATGACGAGGACGATGACGAGGACGACGACGATTGACGAGATGAGCCGCTGAGATGCAGGCAGGCGAATGCGGTAGCCTGAAACATCCCTGCTATAATGGGGCACATGGCGTACCGCTTGCTGCTCCGAGGCATACAACTGGCCGCAGCCGCCCTGGCTGCGGCCTATTTGATCTACTTCGCCGACCACGGGCTGCAACTCCTCAGCTTCGCTTACCCGCTTGACTACGGCGAGGGGCCGTTGCTGGCCCAGATCGAGCGTCTGCGCGAGGGGACACCGATCTGGCGCCTGTACGCCGATCCCGCCAGACCGCCCTTCCTGATCGTCAACTACCCGCCTGTCTACCTGCTCTGCGCCGCGCTGATCGCGCCGCTCACCGGGTCGGTGTTGAGCGCGGGGCGCCTGCTCTCGCTCCTCGCGGCTCTGGCTGTCGTGGGTGCCATCGCGCTGCTCGCGCGCCCGCGCCAGGCCCCCTTCGGGCTACTCCGCGCGTCGCTGGTGGCGCTGCTCTTTCTGTGCGTGCCGGTCGCCCGCGAGTGGGCGGCGCTGTTGCGCGTGGATATGCTCGGCATCGCCCTGGGGCTATGGGGGCTGGCAGCACTCAACGGCAACGCGGGACCGCCAGGGTCGCGCCGGGCCGCCGGGGCTGGCGTGCTGCTGCTGGCCTGCCTGTACACCAAACCCTCACTGATCGCCGCGCCCGCTGCGGCCGGTGGGTGGCTGCTCTGGCAGGCCTGGCGCGGGCCGCCCGCCGAACGCCGCGCCTGGCTGCGGGCCGCCCTGACGCTCGCCGGCGTCGTCGGGGTGGGAGGCGGGGTGGCATTCGCGCTGCTGCAGAGCGCCAGCGCGGGCTGGTTCTGGTTCCACGTGGTCGCCGCCAACGCCAACCGCTGGGAAGCGACCCTGGCGCGCGACTTCTGGCAGCAGCAACTTGCCCTGCGCTGGCCCCTGGCCGTCGCGGCCCTTGTGGGAACGTTGTGGATAACTGTGGAAAAGCGGTGTCGGCGGGCGCCCGGGGAGGACCCGGCCCTGCTCGCGCTGCTGTACACCGCGGGGGGCGTGGTTACGGCGATCGGAGTGGGGAAAGTGGGCGCGTACAGCAACTACTTCCTCGAACTGTACGCCGGGCTGGTCTGGCTGGCAGCCTGGGCGGCTGCGCGGCTGCCAGCGACCCACAGCGGAGAAGCGCCCGCGCCGGGCCGGTACCTGTTCACACTCGGGGTAACCCACGCGCCCGGGAGCGCGCGCGTTCCGTTCTTGTCGCGTCTCCGCGGGCAAGCTGCTCACGCTTCCAGGAGACATCTGAACACTTACCCGGGCCGCGCGACCATGGTCGCGCGCGGTGCCTTCTACGCCCTGCTGGCCGCCGCGCTGCTCTACTACCCGCCCCTGTGGGACGCGGATCGGCTGCGCCCGGCGGGGTTGATCGAACCGTCTCCGCCCCGACTGGCCTTCGGACGCTACAGCCTCCGGGCCGACGCCGCGCGCGAACGGCAGGTCCTGGCCGCGTTGACCCGCGTCGGCGACGCGCTGCGGGCCGAGATCGGCGCGGCGGGGCCGCTGATCTTCACCGATATGCCGGGGGTTGCCGCCGCCGCCAGGGTCGGCTCGCGCTTGCAGGTGTTCGAGGCGCGCCAGCTCTTCGACCAGGGACTGAGCGATGAACGCCCCCTGCTACGCGAACTGGCCAACGGGGAGATCCCCCTGGCGGTGCTCGACTACCTGGGCAACTGGCTCACCCCGGGCGTCATCGAGATCCTGACCCGGCGCTACGCCCAGGATGGCTCGCTGGGAACGTTCGATCTCTACCGGCCGGTGGATCTGGGATCGCCACAGGAAACCGATCTGCTCTTCACCGTGCCTGGCGGCACGTTGCGTTTAGGCGCCTACGGTCTGGCGCCGCCCCCGGGGGCGGCCCACGAGCCGGGCGCGATAGTGGCCCTGGGTCTGATGTGGATGGTCGCTGACGGGGCGCCATCGGCCCCGCTGACGGTCGTGACCCGGCTGCTCACCCCTGACGGCGCGGTGATCGTCGAGTCCGGGCGCCCGCTGCTCTACGGCGTGTTCCCGCCGGCGGAGTGGCCACCCGGCGCGCCGATCCAGCACCTGCAACCCCTGGCCCTGCCGCCCGAACTGGCGCAGGGCGATTACCTGCTGGCGGTGGGGCTGCGAACCAGCGCCCCCGGCGCCCCCGCGATGCAGACACTGACGCGCCTGACGATCGCCGGCGCCGGAGGCGCCTACATGCACGAGACCGGGCAGTTCGTGCCGGCAACCCTGCGGCGGGCCTGGGCCGAACTGGGGGCCGTGGAACGGGCGGGGTTCCCGCTGACCCCGGCGGTGCCCTTCGCCTGGGGGCATCTCCAATGCTTCGAGCGCGTGTGCCTGGAACTGCGGGAAGGAAGGGTGCGGACGCGCCCCCTCGGGGCGCGCCTGTACCTGGCCGAAACCCTGCGGGGCGATCGCTGCCTGGACGGGCGGCCCGCCGCCGGCGCCGTCTGCGCCGGCTTCGCCCCGGCCACGGCGCGCTTCGCGGAACTCGGCCCATCCCTCAGCGGCGAAATCGCCCGCAACGGCTGGATCGTGCAGTGGACCGAGGAAGCGCGCCTGGAGCGCCCGCCGGGGGGCGGTGATGCGGCCCTTGGCCGGCTTGGCGCCGAGACGTTGCGCCTGCCGCCGGGGATGCGTTACCGCTGGCCATAGATGGGGAAGCGGGGTTTCACTACACCCCCGGACGCTCACAATAGAAAAAGTCGCCGTTCACGGCCGCGTGGTAGGCATAGTTCACGCCATTCAGGCCCAGCACCAGGCGGTAGCCATCAACGAGGGCCTGGGTGTAGGCCATACCGGGCCGGGGGCAACCCAGGGCGCCATCGCTCCAGGTCACCGCCTCCGCAGAAACGATAGTTATCGCCGTGGGATCGGCGCCGGTGCGCCGGGCAAGATCGGCGATAGCCGCGGCGGCCTTAGCGGAGGGGACCGCACCCAGGCCCGTCAGCGGCGGCAGGGCGGCCGTCGGTGTGACCCGCGCCAGGGTGGGCCGGGCCGCCGGGACCGCTGTAGCGGTCGGGGCGACGAGGGTAGCCTGAGCGGCGGGAGTGGGGCTGGCCGCGGGCGCGGGGTAGGCCGTGGGGGGCGCCCCGCCCGGCGCAGGGTAGGCCGTGGGCGCCCCGCCCGGCGCGGGTGGGGCGGTTGGGGCCAGGGGCGTTGCGGTGGCGGGTAGGCCTGGTGTCGCGCCACAGGCGCCTATCAACGGCAGCATGGCCGCGCCCACAAACAGGGCGATCCAGCGCTTCCAGCGCGGTGTGCTAGATGCAAGACGCATAGGTCCTCCTTGTGGAGGGGGGTGGGGAAATCGGGTTTCCCCACCCCCTGTCTGAGCAGGTGGTCTCCGTGCACTCCGGTGTCTCGGTTGGCGGGTAGGGAAACCGGGTTTCCCCACCCCCTGCCTGAGTGGCAGGTCGGGGAGGAATTCGCCCTCTCAGGCCCCCCTGCCGTCTGCGGCAAATGCTCATACCCGGATATAGAACGTCACGCCGCGCCCGCGAGTTCCACGGCGACTGTGCTATACTGATGACGAACATCTCACCGGGACAGGGGGCAAGAGCGTGGGTCAGTACAGTCTCTCGATAGTGTTGCCGGTGCATCGCAGCGACGGGCTTGATAGCCTGGTAGCGGAGTGCCTTGCGGTGGCTGCGCGCTACGTTGACGACTACGAACTGATACTCACCGCGGCGCGCAATACCGACATTGGCGCGACGGTCGCGCGCCTGGCCGCGAGTCACTGGCGGGTCTCGGCGCTGCCCTTCACGCGAGCGCCGGGGTTTCGCGCGGCCTTGCGGCAGGGCTGGAGCGTCGCCCGGGGCGATTATCTCCTTACCCTCGACCAGAGGCGCCTGGCGAGTGGCGCCGAAGTGGCGCGACTGCTGGCCATTGCTCCAGACTACGACGCCGTCTTTGGTTACCGCACCGATCCGCCGCGCGATCCGTTCACCTGGCTGCGCGCCATGGCGCTGCGCGCCCGTGTCAGGCCATCACCGCGCGATCCTCTGCTCCGCACGTTTATGATCCGCGCCGAACTGCGGGACCTGCTGGCGCCCGATGGCCCCGATGCGCTGGCGCCGGCGGATGTGTACGCTGCCGCTATGCAACGCAGCCTGGCAATCGCCGAGGTCCCGGTCGCGGGCGCCTCTGCCGCGCGGGGGCGCGGGGCGTTGGAGGCTGGCGCGCTGCTGCTCCTCGCCGGCGGCCTGTGGATGCTGCGACGACGGGGCGCCGGCGCGGCGCGGCGCTAGCGGTCTGGCACGCTGCTCGTAATGGAGGCGGCGGGAGGGGGCGTTGGCCTGGCCCTCGCCACACAAAACTATCCATCGCGACCAGCCTGTCAGACCATCAGGCCCGCTCCCGAAGATCAGGATTGAGGAAAGGATCAGCACCATGAGCCAACCCGACGATCAGCAAAAGCCGCCCCAGCAACCGCAGAGCGACCTGGCCGAAGAACTGCGCGAACTGGGCCACCAGATCGAGCAGACCATTCGCAGCGCCCTGGAGAGCGATCGCGCCCGGCAACTCCAGACCGACATCTCATCCGGCCTGCGGGAGATCGGCGCCCAGCTCCAGAACGCGATGAAGGCGATCCAGGAAAACCCGCAGGTGAAGGAGTTGATCCAGCGCGGCGAGCAGGCGGTGAGCCAGGCCCAGCAGAGCAAGGTGGCCCACGACTTCCAGGAGACGCTGGCCCGTGGCGTGGCCATGCTCAACGAACAACTGGCCGGCTTTGTTAACCGGATGCGCGCGAGCGAACAGGCCCCGCCGCCTCCCGACGAATCCGCCGCAACCGGCGAGACCACGCGGCTGGATCCGGACGAGAAGTAACCCGCTTTCGCCGCACAGCCTGGCCTGCTACGCAAGCCTGGGAGGCGCCCTCCCCAACCCTCCCACCGGGTGGGGGTATGGGGAAACCGGGTTTCCCCGTACTCCTGCTCGAGGGCTGCGCCCCCAGACCCTCCTACGGGTAGGGGGATGGGGAAACCGGGTTTCCCCATCCCCCTGAGGCCTATGTTCACAGGAGCCGTCCATGCCGCCGGGCGGCACACCGCCCAATGAAAACGGGGGTATGGGGGAACCAGGTTCCCCCCATGTTCAGGTTAGGCGCGACGCGGGATCGTAGTCAGCGCCAGGGAAACTCCTGGCGCCGAATCCGACAGGTTTACCATCCGTGTAGGATTGCCATAGCTTCAGCAGGGTCTATGTGCGGACGTTTTACCCTGGCGGTCCCCGGCGAACAACTGATGTTGCGCTTCAACCTGGAGGAGGCGCCCGTCCTGGAGAGGCGGTACAATATCGCGCCGACCCAGGCAGTGGTCATGATCCGGCAGAACGACGGGCGGCGCATCGTGGAAATGGCCCGTTGGGGGCTGATACCGTCCTGGTCGAAGGACGCAAGCGCCGGGGCGCGGATGATCAACGCCCGCGCCGAAACGGTGGCAGAGAAACCCGCCTTTCGCGCCGCGTTCCGCCAGCGACGTTGCCTGATCCCCGCCGACGGCTTCTACGAATGGCAGGGGCGCGCTGGCGGCAAACAACCCTACTATGCGCGTCTGGCAACGGGCGAAGTATTCGCGATGGCCGGATTGTGGGAACGCTGGCAGGCACCCGACGGCATGTGGATGCAGAGTTGCACCATTGTCACCACTACGGCCAATGCGATCCTTCAGCCCCTCCACGAGCGGATGCCGGCGATCCTGGCGCCGGAACACTACTCCCTGTGGCTCGAGCCAACCATCCGTGATCCGGGGGCGCTGCAGGAGTTGCTCGGCCCCTATCCCGCCGCGCGCATGCGCGTCTACCCCGTCGGCAAAGCGGTCAACTCCGTGCGCAACGAAGGCCCTGGTTTGATCGAACCCCTCGAACAGGCGGGGACGTAACGCCGGCCCGGCGGCACTACGTCACGACCGGCCCAACCGAGATCACGCATGCGGCGATTTGCCAGGATTCGTGCGAGGCGGCGCCTGCATCGCCTTGCGCGGGTTCAAGGACTCCATCAGTGTCTGCGCGTGCTCGCGCCCAAGACGCAAGGCCTCGGCGCTCAACTCGCGCAGCCGCTCGGGCGAGAGTTGCTCACGGGTTGCGAACCAGCGCCAGGCGGTGACACCGGTGGCATATGTACCGGCATAGGAGACAGCCACCTTCGGGAGAATGCCCCAGAGGGGGATCAGGGAGACCAGCGCGCGGGCAATCTGTCGCCAGATGAAACCGCCGCCGAGCACGGGGATGATTTCGCCCAGGCGGGCGTAGTCATCAGGCGCCGCGCCGTGGGCCAGTGCCAGACGGTAGACCATCAGCGCCTGGTTCTTGGTGAGAACGACGATATCGGCTATGGCAAAGGGCGCGGCGAGCAAGGGTATCTGTTCGGGGATGGCCGACACGAGGGCGTAAGAAGCGTTGGCAAACGAGACCGAACCGACCAGTTCGCGAGAATAGGCCTCCCGCAACCCCGGCAGGGCGCGCGCCGCGGCCAGGCGCTTAGCGGGGGGCAGGGTTTCGAAGATCGCCGCAGCCAGGGTATCAGGCGCGGACGGCGCGTCAAGATCCGGGAGCGTGATCACATGCGTGTGGGCGAGGTGGGGCAGGGACGGCAGGTACTCGGCGCTGCGGGCAATGCCCACGATCACCAGGGTGGTGGGTAGGGCCAGTTCGGCCAGCCGGGTGAGCGCGAGCGACTCCGAGGCAGTGAGGGGCATCCGGGCGTCGAGCAGCACCAGCGCCATATCCGCGGGAAGGCGCCGATCCTCAAACGCGGCGGCCAGGGGCCGGTAGAGGAGCGGATTGGGCGTGACAGGACCGGCATCCAGAAGACCCTGCTCGCGCAGCAAGGCGCTGGCGCGCATCCAGAGCGCGTGGGCGCCGAAACAGGCAATGGTAACCGGTCGCTCGCACTCGTCGCGAATCGCCGAGACATCGATTTCGCGCAATGTTTGGAACGCAACCCCCAGATCGTTCCGAATCGGCACAACGAACCTCCTCTTCTCATAACCAACGCCGTGCGGATTATAGCACGCGCAAAGCACCAGCCAGATGTGGTATAATAGAATAGCATTGCCGGGTTGTGTAATGGTAGCACTACGGACTTTGGATCCGTCTGTCCAGGTTCGAGTCCTGGCCCGGCAGCCACGATCACCGATGAGCGCCACACAACGTGTACCGGGCAACGAACAGGGGAAAACAACCTGTTTGCCGTACCGCTGGTGAACCAGGCGGCAGTGGGGCTTGGCTTCACTGCCGTTTTCGATGCCAGCGACAGGAAACGCCAGCGATTGCCGATTGTTGATTTCAGACTGGACGCGGCGCATCTAACGCGGTCACCATTGCGCCGATGCCCGAACAGGTCGCCTGGAAGCGCACTATGGACGGTCGTCTGCTCATTTTCAGTGGCAATGCCAATCCTGCCCTGGCCAGAGAGATCGCGGCAAACCTGCGCATGACCCTGGGTCGGGCCATGGTCGGCGAATTCAAGAATGGCGAGACGCGGATCAAGATCCACGACAACGTGCGTGGTTGCGACATCTTCATCATTCAGCCGACCTGCACCCCGGTTGACCACAACTTGATGGAACTGCTGCTGATGATCGACGCCGTGCGCCGGGCCTCGGCCCGCCGAGTGACGGCGGTGATCCCCTACTACGGCTACGCCAAGCAGGAGAAAAAAACCGCCGGGCGCGAGCCCATCTCGGCAAAACTGGTGGCCAATTTGATCCGCACCGCCGGCGCCGACCGGGTGCTGACGATGGATCTCCACGCGCCGGCGATCGAAGGCTTCTTTGACATCCCGGTGGACCATTTGCAGGCCGCCCCGCTCCTGTCGGACTACATCCACGGTCTGAACCTGCAGAACCCGGTGGTCGTCTCGCCGGACGCGGGCGGGGTGGGGCGGGCCAATCGCTTTCGCGAGCGCATCGGCGCCGGACTGGCCATCATCGCCAAACAGCGCCCCGAGCCAGATACTGCCGAAGTGATCGAGATGGTCGGCGAGGTTGAGGGCAAGACGGCGATTATCGTGGATGACATGATCTCCACTGGCGGCACCCTGATCGAGGCAGCGCAGGCCCTGGTTGAACGGGGGGCCAGAAAAGTGTACGCCTGCGCCACGCACGGCATCTTTGCGGCTGACGCGCTCGAACTGATTGCCCGATCAGACGTGATCGAGACCATTGTCACCAATACCATTCCCCAGAGCGCGGCTGCGGCGACAGCTCGTGTACGCGCCATCAGCGTAGCGCCGCTGTTCGCAGAGGCGATTATGCGCATCCACAAAGATCTTTCCCTGAGCGCCCTGTTCTCATAACCACTTCGCGCCTCTACCGGACGGGAGCGCCCGGGAAGGCTGCGTCCTCCCAGGAGACCGCTGTTACAGGCGGGCACCCTCGAGAGAGGTACGGAGGTCTGCGCCCGCCCTGATCCCGTTGTTTGGCCCGCGGCGGGTGTGCCCCTCGGCGCAGACAGCCCGGTCTGCCGTCATAGGCCAAGTGGGGGTTGCGGGGAGGATATCCTCCCCGCAACCCTCTAACGGTAGCGCAGGTGGGAAGCATGGCTTAGCGAAGGAGTGATTCCTTGGAGGAACCCGAACCTGGTATGATGATCATCGGCATCATGCTATGTTTGCTGGTGCTGGCATGTATTTCGGCAGTTGACGCCGCAGTGAGCGCGACCGGTCGCCACCGTCTCGGCGCGCTGCTGACCGGGTCGCGGAGCGACACCTATGTTCAGCAGGCAATCGCCCGGCTGATCGAGGACCCCTACTTCTTCACCTCCACCATCATCGTTCTGAAGACCATTACGCTGATCGCGGCAACGGCGCTCACCATCGGTCTGAGCGCCGGGGACGGGTCAGGTGCGCTTGCCGGCGGGTTGGCCAGCCTGCTCGTCGCCGTGCTGGCGCTTGGCGAACTGCTGCCGCGGGCCTGGGCCATCCGTCATCCCGAGGGGGTCGCGCGCCTGCTCGCAGGCCCGGTCGTGATCATGTCAACGATCCTGTGGCCAGTGCTGGTCGTGGTGCGGGTCGTGTTCCTGCGGCTCAGCGGACAGGCAGCGCCCACGGCGCCGCTGGTGGCAGAGGAAGAACTGCGGCTATTGATGAACGCCGGCGAGGAGCAGGGGCTGATCGAGCAGGAAGAGCGCGAAATGATCGAAGGCATCATCGCCTTCGGTGACACGCTGGTGCGCGAGATCATGGTTCCGCGCGTTGATATCGTGGCCCTGGAGAGCGGCAGCACCCTCGAACAGGCGCTCGATGTGGTCAGTTCCAGCGGCCATTCACGCATTCCGGTCTATGAGGGCACGCTTGACCACGTGATCGGCATCCTCTACGCAAAGGACCTGATCCCCGCGCTGCGCCACAACGACCGGAGCATGCCGATCAATTCGATGTTGCGACCGGCCCACTTCGTGCCGGAAACAATGAAGGTCAACGCCCTGCTAGAGGACTTGCAGCGACGTAAGGTGCATATGGCGATCATCGTCGACGAGTACGGGGGTACGGCAGGGTTGGCCACCATCGAGGATCTGATCGAACAGATCGTCGGCGAGATCCAGGACGAGTACGACACCGAAGAACCGTCGGTACAGCCGGTGAGCGACGATGAGTTTGTCGTTGACGCGCGCCTGCCAATCGAAGATGTCAATGACCTGCTGGACGTGCACCTGACCTCGGAGACCGCCGAGCGGATCGGTGGTCTGGTCTACGAACACCTGGGGCGCGTGCCGCGGCAGGGCGATCAGGTGGACCTGGGGGAGGTGCTGGTGACGGTGCAGTCCATCAAGGGTATGCGGGCGCACAAACTGCGCATTGAACGCCGCAAGCGCGCGCCTGATCCAACGGTGAACGGGGTGCTGGCGACGGAGAAGGCGCATGGACCAACCTGACTACGCGGCTCTCGTCGCCGCAGCCTTCGCAGCGCGTGATCTGTCCTACGCGCCCTACTCCCAGTTTCGAGTTGGCGCGGCGGTGCTTACGGCCTCGGGAGCGATCTTTCGGGGCGGGAACGTCGAGAACCGCGCCCTGCAAGCTACCGTATGCGCCGAGCGCGTGGCTCTGTTGAGCGCCTACGCGGCCGGCGAGCGTTCAATCATGGCCATCGCCGTTGTCACCCCGACGCCAACCGTGGCCAGCCCGTGCGGGTTCTGCCGGCAGGTGATGCTCGAACTGGCGCCGGGGTGTACGGTGGTGCTCCTGAGCATTGACGGCAAGCGGCGTCTCACCACGCCGGAGGAATTGCTGCCGGGGGGGGACGGAAGAGGTTAGTTGGATATTGGATGTTGGATTGCGGCGGGAGGGGTCGGGGGAGCTACGCCCTCGTAGCCTCACCCTGGTCCCAACGATAGCGGGACCGGCTGGATGTGCCGGCGGGGGGGACAGAATACTTCCAGGACCTGTTGAAGAGACTGCATGCGCATCGCTGCCAGGACTGGTTGGGATGGCAATCCAGATATAAAGGGGGCACCTCAGAACACCCAGAGGAACTCGCCTACCGTTGCTGCCTTTCGGCCCTGGCGGGGTTCAGCAAGTATCTGCCGTTCTTTGGTGCCAACAGCTATTATACCACATCCGTATCCGCTGGCAGGCGGTTGGGGGAGCGTAGGGAAACCCGATTTCCCCGCGTCCCTGCTGGAGGGGAGGGTCATGGCCAGGCTCTCCCTGACCTTTTCCTCCATGCAACATGAAAAGAGGGTAGAACATGCAGTATTCACCGTAGGGGTGTGGACAGGGTGGAAAGATGCCTCTGCGACGCTTGCGGGCGGGTTAAATCGAGAGGGGAAAGGGTGTGGAGGAGCGTCCACAAATCCAGATGTCCAGGGGCGCGGGCCACGGAAACCCGGCCCCTGTGCATAGCCTTTCCACGAGAAAAGCGACAGTTTATCCACAAAAGGCATGAGTTATCCACAAATACTGGCTACTTATCCACAGATAAGGGACGCGCGCTCCCGACGCAGCCGACCGCGCACATCCAGAGCTACCTCAACAGCAAAACACCGGGCAGCCAGAAGGCGCCCGGTGTTTCGACTGTCTGGCGCTCAGTTGGTGGAGCGCAGCCTGAACATCTGTGAAGGAGAAAGGTCAGGAGTTCTCCTGGCCGCCTTTGGGGGGATTGTCAAGGTTCAGCGTGTTGATGAAGTTGCGGAAGATTGACATCGACTCATCGTTCAATTCAGGCTCATTCTCGGACTCAGGCTCCTCGACCGGTTCGCGGCCGGTGGTCTCGGCGGAGGCGGCCTGTTCTTCCTCATCGAAGAAGACGCCGGCCTGATCGAGCACGTGGCTTTCGACGAAGATGGGAACGTCGGTGCGCACTGCGAGCGCGATGGCATCGCTGGGGCGGGCATCAATCTCGACGGTGCGCCCACGCTGCTCGATGACGATCCGGGCGAAGAAGGTATTGTCCTGGATGTCGTTAATAAAGATATGGCTGATCTGACCGTCCAGATCAATGATCGTCGCCTTGAGCAAATCGTGGGTCATCGGGCGCTGCGGCTCGTGGCCCTGAATTGCCATTGCGATCGCGTCAGCCTCGAACGGCCCGATCCAGATCGGGAGATAGCGCTTGCTGTCGGTCTCGCGCAGCACCACGACACGGTGTTGTGTCAGCAGGCTGACACGGATACTATCTACGACGACGCGTATCATCTGTCGGCCCTTCCTGAAAAGATTGCTAGGCGAATGCCGCGCGGCGCGATAGGGCGCGCCGGGTTTTCTGCCTGTCATATGATGACATCTTAGCACGTCCTGAAAGGATACGTCAAGCAATCCGCTTCCTGCTTCCTGTTGAATACATCGCCGGGTCTCATGAATCCACAACGTAAGTGTTCACACCTGGGGTAACCCACGCGCCTGGGAGCGCGGGCGGGACGCCCGCGTCGCGTCTCCGCGGGCAAGCTGCCCGCGCTCCCAGGAGAACTGTGAACACGTACATCCACAACCCGAAATTGACAAATCAGCCCGGCGGCGGTATGCTCGCCTGCACTTCTCACGGGGCGATGCGCCCCCTGGCCCGTCTGCACACCCTGGAACTGGTAATCAGCGACAGTGGGCGATCCTGGAGTTCCACATTCCTCTCCTGTAGCATCGAGATCCGGCGCGCTGCCCGCGCCACGGCGCGGTGGGTTGCACCACCGCGCCGCGCTGGCGCACGCCGCGCTGGCCCGTCTCCGTGGCGAGGTGGTGGATATCGCGCCCCTGGCCCCGCCTGACGTGGCCAGGGAACGCCTGCGGGTGGCGCTGCGCCGTCCGTGGAGCGCCCTGCCGTTGCGGCTGTGGAAGCATGCCTGGGTAACGGCGCTGGTCATGGTGGTTCTGGCGGCGGAAGTCGGCGGCTGGCGGAGCGTGCCGGAGGAGGCACCGAACCGCGCTGCGCCTGCGCCGCGACCGCTGGAGGGCGCCGTGGCCGCGGCGGGGCCCCTGGGGGTCGGGCCAATCGCCCTGGAGCGGCGGATTGAGGCCCTGGCTCCGCTCGTGCAGCGGCCGCGGCCCGTGCCAGGTGCCTACCAGGCGATCCACTACCTGGCGGAAGGTGAGACGCTGGGTGCCATCGCCGCGCGCTACCAGACGCCGCTCGAGGCGCTGGTGCTGGCCAACCGGCTGGAGCAAGGCGACGCCCTGGTTGTGGGCCAGGTGCTGCGCATCCCGAGGGTATCCGGGTTTCCCCACGTGGTTACCGCGGGCGAGACGGTTTTCGACCTCGCGGCGCGCTTCGGCGTGCCTTACGAGGCGATTGTTGCCTTTCCACCAAATCGAATCGACGCTGGCGGCGGTTTAACAGCAGGCAGCGAAATCTTTATCCCCAGCTCGCATCTGGAGTTGCCCGCAGCCTGGTTGCGGGCGGTCGGCGGGATGGAGGGTCTGGCGTTGCGGGGACCGGCGCCGGCGGCGCTGGTTGCGGCGGGGCCGGCCAACCTGCGCGCCGGGCCAGGCACGGAATACGAACGAGTGGGGCAGTTGACCGGCGGGCGGCGGGTGGCCCTGCTGGCGCGTCACGGCGACTGGGTTCACGTTGAGCACGGTGCGCTGCGGGCCTGGATGCACACCGATCTGTTGGAACTTGCCCCCGAGCAACTGGCGGTGATGCCGATCGCGAGCGACGTGCCACCGCCGCCAGCGCGCTGGGTCTGGCCGGCGCGGGGCAGGATCACCTCGGGCTTTGGCCCGCGCTGGGGCGGCTTTCACAACGGGATCGACATTGCCAACCGGGCCTGGACGCCGATTGTGGCCGCCCGGGCCGGGCGGGTGCTGGAAGCCGGGTGGTGCCGGGGCTACGGCTACTGTGTGCGGCTGGAGCACCCCGGGGGCATCGAGACGATCTACGGCCACCTGATGACCCGCCCCACGGTCGCGGTCGGCGCGGCGGTGGCGGCGGGGCAGGTGATCGGCCACATGGGCAGCACCTACGATCGGCGCGGCGGCGGGTACTCGACGGGAGTGCATCTGCACTTCAGCGTGCTGGTCAATGGCCGGGCGGTGAACCCGTTGCGCTTTCTGCCCTGAGGGGAGGTGTGATGGGCTGGTCAGGATCGGCAAGAGACGCGAAGCCCCGGTGACGCAAAGCCCGTCTGATTGACCCGCCAGTTCTGCAACGCTTCTCTCTGCGCCATTCCGTCTTTAGGCATGTTTCAAACGCCCTTGACAGTTTGCCTCGACACGGGACCACGGGGGAGGTTGTGGAGGGGCCAGGTCCCTCTACACCTCCCCGCCAGACGGTCAAGCGCAAACCGCAGGTTTTGAACCATGCCTTAGCGTCAAAACGCCTGGCCGGGCTTCGCGCACCGCCCGGCTCAAGCGAAATGCGAAACCCGAGAGGGATGGAGTAACCCCGCGTGACCGATAACCTTATCTCAACGCCAGGGGCGGCGCGCGCATCTCCCGTTGCCCGTCGAGATGGGATAACCCCGTGTGACCGATAACCTTATCTCAACAGCCGCACACCTCCACAGAGCGGTCATGCGGCTCGCCAGCGTAACAGGCCGGAATCGCCCTGTCCGTGATACAATGGCGCTGGTCTGATTGAAGATGTTTGCTTGGGCGGGGCGCAGTGCTAGCGACGGTGCGCCGATGCCCGAAAGGGTCGCACAGATGCGGCGTTGATCGATCTGGACGCTCTGTGCGTCTGCGCCATTGCCTCAGTATCAGCAGCGAAAACAACGATCCTCAGTTCCAGGTGGGTGAGCAATGGTGTCGTACCCGGGGGTGTTTCACGTGAAACAGGGTGGTGGCGCTATGGCCCCGTACACGATCGCAATTGCCAACCAGAAAGGCGGCGTTGGCAAGACTACCACCGCCGTGAATCTCAGCGGCGAACTGGTGCGGCACGGGTATCGCGTCTTGCTAATTGACGCCGATCCGCAGGGCAACGCCACCACCAGTCTGGGCATCGCCAAACGCAACCTTCCGGCAACAACCTACGATCTGTTGCTCGGCGGCGAGGTGGACGCTGCGGTGATGGCGACCGGGCGCGAGCACCTGATGCTTGTGCCGGCGGACCAGGATCTGGCGGGCGCCCCCGTTGAACTCGCCAGCGCCCCGCAGCGCGAACAGCGCCTGGCAACCGCCCTGCGCGGTGCCGGCGCCTACGATTACATCGTGATTGATTGTCCGCCCTCTCTGGGCCTCCTCACCCTCAACGCCCTGTGCGCCGCCGACAGCGTGCTCATCCCCCTCCAGTGCGAGTATCTGCCGCTCGAGGGCCTTGCCCAACTCAAGACCACACTGGAACGGGTGCGCGCCAGCCTGAACCCGCGGCTGCGTATCCTCGGCGTGCTCATGACCATGTACGATGGCCGCACTAACCTGGCCCACCAGGTGGTTGAGGAAGTGCAGCGCCATTTTCCCCGGCTCATCTTTCGCACCATCATTCACCGCAGCGTGCGCCTCTCCGAGGCGCCCAGCTATGGCAAGCTGATTGCCGAGTACGACCCTGCTGGTCGTGGCGCGCAAGCCTACGCCGCCCTTGCCGACGAAGTACTCCAGCGAAAGGAGCGCCACCAATGAACCGCCGCCGAGGCCTTGGAAGTGGACTGGACGCGCTCATCCCCGGCGCCGCAGGCGATCTGCTGCGCCAGGCGCCGGTCGAGGCTATTCGCGAGAACCACAACCAGCCGCGCACGGTCTTCGATGAGCAGGCCCTCGACGAACTGGCGGCCTCCATCCGCCAACACGGCTTGATCCAGCCCTTGATCGTCAGCGAAACCGCCGACGGCAGCTACGAACTGATCGCCGGCGAGCGTCGTCTGCGGGCCGCGCGGCGCGCCGGGATGAGCGAAGTTCCCGTTATCGTAAAGGATGTCACCCCACAACAGGTGCTCGAGATCGCCCTGGTCGAGAACGTCCAGCGCGCCGATCTGAACCCCCTGGAGGAGGGGTTGGCCTACCAGACCCTCAAAGACGAGTTCGGGTTGACCGATGACGAGATCGCCCGGCGGGTGGGCAAGAGCCGCGTAGCCGTGGTCAATACCCGCCGGCTCATCCGGCTCGTGGCCCCGGCGCGCCAGGCCCTGCTCGACGGCGCCCTCAGCGCCGGGCATGGCCGCGCCTTGCTCCGCTTCGAGAATCCTGACGACCAGGAGGCGGCCTTCCGCCTGCTGCAGCAGCGCGAGTTTAGCGTGCGCGAGGCCGAGCGCCTCGGCGACATTGCTACCCAGCCCGGCCTGGCCCCCGCGACCCGCGGCGCCCTGTTGCATGGCCGGATCAGCCTGGCCCAGGCCGAGGCCCTGGCGCGGATCGAAGCCGCGGACCTGCAGGCGCTGGTGCTCGAACGCATCACTGCTCTGGGGTACGACGACCGTGAGACCGAGACCGTGACCGCTCTCGTGAGCGATGGATTGCCCGTGGAGCAAGCCCTGGCGCGCGCCCGCCCGCCACGCGACACCGCTGATCGTGAAAGCCGTCACAGTGATGCTCGCGCCGCCCGGGCCGCCTCAGGTCCGGCGCGCCAGCCACGGCCCCGCGTCCAGTCTCCAGAAGATGCCGAGGCCCAGCGGATGTTCGAGGAAATCCTGGAAACTCCTGTGCAGCTTTCGCGCAGCGGTAACGCCATTCGCCTGACCATCACCCTCTACAGTGATGACCAGCTCCAGGCGTTGTATGACCGCTTGAGCGGATAGTCTTGCGTCCGCGCACCCTTGAGGAGTTAGCCCTCACCCCCTAAGGCCGAAGCACCGGTTAATGGTCTTTGAATACATAACTCACCTTACGCAGTACGTATGTGCGTATCGAACATCCGTTTGTCTGGCGCGAGGTCTGTGGGGCAGCATGAAGTTCCTGAAGCGTGTCGAACGCACTTCGGAGCGCCTGGGTATACAACCTGGCTTTGAGCGCAACGTGATTGAGCTTGGTCTTCACTTTGAGCCGCTCGAGCTTGATGTACCCTACCAGTGCAGCGAAGAAATGATTGGTTTGCGTTGTGACCGTGTGTGTTGGCGACCGTTCCAGCGACGCATTCTGCTTCAGCGACTTGTGATACGGTTCCACGTTCCACCGTTTGCGATAGATTGTGGTGATGTCGTCCCACGTGAGGCTGGTATCGCTGGTCACCAAATACAACACACCCGTGCTTCCATCTTCGTTTACGAAGACGTGCTTGACCAAAAGGAGTGGAAACTCCACTCCTTCCAGGTACACCTCGCGAACCGTGTGTGGCTTTAGTTCCAGAGAACCCACTTGCACGTAGCGACCCTGCTTTTTGTCTGCGCTCCTCAGCGCAATCTTGCGATTACTCTTGAGCGGCATGACAAACTCTTTCTCCATCGTCAGTTTGATAAAGCGCATATTCTCGGCTGATGCGAACCACACATCGTTCAAGACATATCGAAAGGCGATTTGGTTGCGAACGGCCTGCTGAACCATCTCTCGAAAATATACATTTTTCTCAACAGGGGAGCGTCGCTTCTGTTTGCCATCTTTCTTGTCGGTATAATACTCGGTTTTTGCTATGAGCGTGATGCCAACAGGAAATGACACATCTTGGCAGTGATATAATGCCGTAAGAAAATTAATCCCCTTCACCATTCGGTCTTTGCAGTGGTCGTAATGCCAACAGATAATATCGTTCTCGTCAGTATAGGGTTTTTCAGCAACACTGTCGTCGAGGATCAGCACCCCATCCTCGCGCTGCAAGGCACGCACGTACGGCTTGACTCGCTGCCACAGATCAGACGACGTACGAACAGAGCCAGCCAGGAAGCGACGGATACGGTCGTGACTGATCTGCCCGTCGAGGAGGGCAGATAATCCTGTCGCCGTGGTCTGCCCGAACGAGCTTATCAAATAGTCGCTATAGAGGTCGAGAATCTCATCGTCTGTCATACTTCCTACTCTATCACACTACTCGAAACCTTGGTGCGTAAGGTGAGTACATAATCCGCTCTAGCCCGCGCAGGCGGGCTTCGCATCCCGTAGCCGAGGGCTTCAGCCCCACGGCCAGCCCGGTATACTGGATGAATTTCTCAAAGACCATACACCGGTGCTTCGGCCCAACTCGGCCCAACGGGCGCACCCTTCAAGAATGCTCGGATGCGGTGCTGCCGTGATGAGTTGTCGGTTCATCTCTCCGCCGTGGTAAGGGGTACGACTATGCTGCGCAGACGACTTGAGCAGACGGTGCGATCATGGATTGACATCATGGTCACGCGTGTGCCGGTGTTCCACAGCCTCAGTCCCAATACCCTCACCTGCATGACCCTCGCGCTGACCATCGGGGTCGTCGCCCTGATCGTCCAGGGTGCGCTGGTATGGGCCGGCGCGCTCTTCCTGGTTGCCAGCGCCTTCGATATGCTCGACGGGGCCGTCGCCCGCGCCAGACGGGCCGCCACACCCTTCGGGGCCTTCCTCGACTCGACTGTTGATCGCTACTCCGAGTTGCTGGTCTTCCTGGGGCTGCTGATCTACTACCAGCGCGCGAGCGGCGGGTCGCTGCTGTTCACCGTGTTGATCTTCCTTGCCGCCACCGGCGCCGTGCTCACCAGTTACGTCCGCGCGCGGGCCGAGGCCCTCGGATTCAGCGGCCGCGGCGGCGTGCTCGAACGCCCTGAACGGGTGCTTATTCTGGGTGTAAGCCTGATGACCGGCTCGACCATCGTCGGTCTCTGGCTCCTCGCCATTCTTTCCCACCTGAGCGCCCTGCAGCGTTCGTTCCGGGTCTGGATGCGGAGCCGCGCCACCGCTGCTGATGGCGCCGAGCGCCTGTCCTCGATCCAGTGGCATACCCGGGAATAATGGCCAGCGCGCCACGATCCGCTGCATCGGTCGAGCGCGTCCTTATACCCTCGAGAGGTGCAACGGTTGTGTACAGTTCACCCCTGCGCCTGGCGGCGCTGCTGCACGTGCTGCGACCCCACGTCGCCGCCCAGGCCGCTGCCTATACCTTTCTCGGCGCTTATCTGAGCGCCGGCGTCCGGTTCACCCTCACGCCGCTAACCTCGCTCGCCGCCCTGATCGTGGCCGTGGTGGTGGCCTTCGGGTTCGTGATCAACGACTATGCCGATGCCGACATTGATCGCCTCACCAAACCGGACCGCCCCATTCCCTCGGGGGCGGTCTCTCGCCCTCGTGCCGCAGCCCTCGCGCGCCTCCTCGCCGGCCTGACCGTCGTTCTGATCCTGCTCGCGCCCCCCGTGCTCCAGGCGATCACCATCCTGAACCTGGCCCTGACCACCGCCTATGCTCTGGCGCTCAAACGCACCGTGCTGATCGGCAACGCAACCGTTGCCCTGCTCAACGCTTCGATCCTGGTGTTCGGCGCATTGGCGGCGGGAGGTGTCGCCGCAGTGATCTGGGTGGTGGCGGGTATGAGTTTTGTCTACACCCTGGCCCAGGAGGTGTTGTACACCGTTGATGACGTAGACGGCGACACACAGGCCGGGATCGTTACCACGGCGGTCTACTTCGGGGTTGAGTCCGCGTTGCGGCTCTTCCGGGGGTTGATCGTGCTGGCCCTCCTCTGCGCCGTCGCCCCCGCCTGGTTTGATCGCGTTACGCCGCTCTACCTGCCCACGCTGCTGGTCTGTGTGGTCCTGCCGGTCAGCCTGTACATTCTCCCGCGTACCTGGCGCTACGAGCCGCGCGCCATCCACCGGGCCTGCGCGGCCATGAAAGCGGTCCGCGTTGCCAGCCTGGCACCGTTGATCCTGCTCGGTCTTCCGCCATGCTAAGGATCGCGGTACAGACTGGACGAACCTCTGCTATCATGGGCAGAGAAGATGGTGGAAGCGTGTGATATATATCAATTCCGGTTGAACAACGTGCATACACCCTTTGCCGCGCCATACGCGACGGACCTATGAGCGGTGGTGATATCAATTCCGGTTGAACAACGTGCATGCACACCTTGTCCGATTGAGAGGCCGTATATGGTAATCTAGGGCATGGTTCAAAACCTGCGGTTTGCGCCGCACAGTTTGCCGGGGAGGGGTGGATGGACCTGCCTTCTCCACGGCCACCCCCGTGGTCCGGTGTCGAGGCGAATTGTCACGTTCCTTTGAACCATGCCTAAAATCTAAAATCTAAAATCCCAAACCTCCACACCCAGGGAGATCACCCTATGCCGCTCTCACAACAGGAAGTCCTTCACGTCGCGCGTCTCGCCCGCCTGCGCCTCGATCCCGAAGAACTTGAGCGCATGCGTTCGCAACTCTCGGCAATCCTGGATCACATTGCTATGCTGCAAGAAGTGGATGTGTCCGGAGTGCCGCCAACCGCCCAGGTGACCGATCTGGTCACTGTGCTGCGGCCCGATGAAGTCACCGAGGAACTCAGTCGCGAGGCGGCCCTTGCCAACGCGCCCGATCAGCGCGATGGCATGTTCCGCGTGCGCGCCGTTTTCGATGAGTGAGGTTGCCTTCGCGCCGGTGTGCCCGTCGAAGGATCTTCTTCAAGCCGCGCAACATTGCCCCCGGCGCGTCCGTCAAAGCAGCAGGTGAAGCACAACTCGGCTCGCGCTGTCGCCGCCCGACCATCAATGAAAGGATAGCCAATGTACAATGGGAATGGCTCGAACAACGGGGGGCGCTACACCCGCATCGCCGGCGTACCTGTAAAGCCCATCTATCTTTACATTGCTGGCGCTGTCGCCTTGTTGCTGGTGATCTACCTGGTGATGCGCTTTCTCAGCACCAGCCTGGTCATGCACTTCAGCGCCTTCGCGGGTGTGTTGGTGCTGATAGCCAACCTCCGCGAACTCCTCGGCAATAGCTACGGGCAGCGCGGCAGCACCGCCCTGCTCAACGTGATGGTCGGCGGCGGATTGATCTTCGCCTGGTTGACGCAGTTCTTCGGCGTGCTCTTCTGGATCCCGGCCCTGATTCTGGTGGGCGTGGCCGCCCCGCTCATCTTCGGGCGCGCCAACGTCTACAATGCGTACCTTGACATGGCCCGATCCCTCGCGACCAACGTGCGCCGTACCTTCGTGCGCTAAAGGATGGTGTTGACCCGGCGGCGCAAGGAGTTTGTCGTCCGAATGCGAACTCCTGCGCCGTTTCGTCGCGACGGATATGCAAACGGGATGAAACTACTTCCTGGGAGGGCGAAGCCCTCCCAGACCCTCCCACCGGGTGGGGCTATGGGGAAACCCGGTTTCCCCATCCCCCTGCGCGAGAGCTGCGCCCTCCCAAACCCTCCCGCGGGCAGGGGTATGGGGGAACCTTGAACCATGTGCAACATCTAAAATCGGGCTAAGGATAGATCCGGTACAGCATACGCGGGAAAGGAATGGCCTCGCGGATGTGCCGGGTGCCAGTGATCCAGCAGACCGCCCGTTCAATCCCCATGCCAAAGCCGCTGTGCGGCACCGTGCCGTAGCGCCGCAGGTCCAGGTACCACTGGTAGTCCTCAACCTTCAGCCCATACTCGCGAATGCGCCGCTCTAGAAGATCCGGGTCGTGAATGCGCTGCGATCCGCCGATAATTTCGCCATAGCCCTCCGGGGCCAGCAGATCCGCGCACAGCGCCACCTCGGGACGCTCCGGGTCGGGTTGCATGTAAAAGGCCTTGATCGCTGCCGGAAAGCGCTCGACAAATACGGGCCGGTCGAAGCGCGAGGCGATCAGTTGCTCGTGAGGCGCGCCGAAATCCTCCCCCCACGGCAGCGGATCGGCCCCCTCCACCTCCCCCTGGTGCTCGGCGATGATGCGCAGCGCCTCGTCGTACGTGATCCGCGGGAACGGCGGGACGCAGCGCTCCAGCGGCGCCGTGTCCCGCCCCAGCACCTGCAGGTCCTCGGCCCGGCGCTCCAGCACCCGCTGGACAATCGCGCTGACGAACCGTTCCTGCAACGCCAGGTTGTCTTCGTGCGTGGCGAAGGCCACCTCGGGCTCGATCATCCAGAACTCGGTCAGATGGCGCCGGGTTTTGCTCTTTTCCGCCCGGAAGGTTGGCCCAAAACAGTAGACCTTGCCGAAGGCCATCATGCCTGCCTCGACGTAGAGTTGGCCCGTCTGCGCCAGGTAGGCCTTGCCGAGGTCGAAGTACTCGGTGGCAAAGAGGTTCGTGGTGCCCTCCGCGGCCGTCGCGGTGAGGATAGGGGTGTCAAAGCGCACGAATCCCTGCCCGTTCAGCCACTCCTGTGCCGCGGCGATCACTTCGGCGCGCACGCGCAACAAGGCATGCTGCTTCGCCGAACGCACCCACAGGTGGCGATGCTCCATCAGGAACTCGACCCCGTGCTCCTTCGGGGTGATCGGGTAGTCCACACTCGGACCGACGATCTCCACATCCTCTACGGTCAACTCATAACCGCCAGGGGCCCGCGCGTCGGCCCGCACCGTCCCGGTGACCCGCAGCGCCGTCTCCTGGGTTAACGCCTGTGCCCGCGCAAACACCTCCTCGCCCACCTGGGGTTTGAACACCACGCACTGCATCGTCCCGCTGCCATCGCGCAACTGGATGAAGATCAATTTTCCTTTCTCAGTTTTGTTGTATACCCACCCGGCCAGGGTCACCCGCGTGCCCTCGAAGGCCCCGATGGCGGCGATAGAAGCGGTTGGCAGCAGAGACATAGTACGCTCCTCGATGGCATCTACACGCTTTTCTGCGTCAGTATGCCACGAGTTCCATGGCCTGGCAAATTGACAGCCCCGCCCTTATCCGTGATAATTTGTGACTCATGGATGGTGTCCCGACCGTGTAGCCCCCGCTTCCACGGCGCTGCCGACCGGGTAGCATGACGTACGCGGTCGAGGGGTGCGGAAGACGCAGCCTTCCCGCAGACCCTGGTTCCCCGCCCGCAGCCGCCAGGAGGCCTGGCGAAATGCCCACAACTCCCGCCGCGGGCGGGGAACCAGAGGTTCATGGAGGGCCGCAGGCCCTTCACCTCTATGGTCCCCGCCGGGCGGGCCTCGCCTCGGTAGCCCGCAGCTTTCACCGCCGGGCTGCACGGTGAACACCGGTTTATATGCTTCATGAGCCGCCGGGTGTGGGGCGGAGAGCGGAGTATTTGTTCAAGGACCATCAGTTAGCCCGCAGCCGCGTATGTTCGGGGTCGGGTTGATCGTCCTAGTAGTCTGCCAGGTGCTTATGGAGATCCTGCGGTGGCGCGATGTCCCGTCCGTGCGGCGCGCCCTGTCCGAACTGGCCGATTACCGGCCCGTGCTCGAAACCGCCATTGCCATTCAGCAGGTGCCCGCGCCAACCTTCGATGAGGGCGAGCGCGCGGCCCTGGTGCTGGATCGCTTGCAGGCCCTGGGCCTGAGCGATGTCTCCAGTGATGCAATCGGCAATGTCTATGCTCGACGTCCTGGCCGCGCGTCCCGACCCGCTGTGCTGATTTCGGCGCACCTGGATACGGTCTTTCCCCGCGAAACCGATCTGCGCCTGCGCTACGAAGGCGATCGGGTCTACGGACCCGGTCTCGGCGACAACAGTATCGGCGTGGCTGGTCTCATCCACCTCGCGCAGGCCCTGCAACGCCACGATCTGCCCAATGGCGGCGATATCTGGTTCGTTGCCAATGTGGGCGAGGAGGGTCTCGGCGATCTGCGGGGGATCAGGGCCGCCGTCAACCGCCTCAGGGATCGCATTGGCGCGGTTATCGTCCTCGAAGGCTGCGATTTCGGCACCCTTCACCATCAGGCCATCGGCGTGCGCCGCTATCGCATCGAAGTGAGCGCCCCCGGCGGGCACTCATGGGGCAACTATGGCACCCCCAGCGCCATCCACGCCCTCGTGCGGCTCGCCGCCCGCATCACCGACATCCAGGTGCCTCGCTCGCCCCGCACTACCTTCAACATCGGGGTCATCGAGGGCGGCACGTCGGTCAATTCGATCGCCGAGTCGGCGAGCATGCTCCTCGATATGCGCTCGGTCAGTGCTGCCGCCCTCGACCACCTGCTCGCCCAGGTGGATCGTCTGGTCGCCGCTGCCGCCGGCGATCATCCCGATGTGCAGGTGCGCGTCCAGACGGTCGGCAATCGCCCCTCCGGCGCGATCGATCGCGACCATCCGCTGGTGCAGGCAGCCGTGGCCGCGTTTCAGTCGGTGGGCGCGACGGTCAGTTTCCAGCAGAGCAGCACCGACGCGAATATCCCCCTCAGCGAGGGTATTCCATCGGTCTGCATTGGTCTGACCGACGGCGGCAATGCCCACCGCCACGATGAGTATATTCAGCCCGCTAATCTTGGGCGCGGTATGCAGGCACTGCTGCTTCTGGCCCTCGCCGCCTCCGCCTGATGCTGTTCAGGAAAGGTTGTTCCTGAGATGGCAAGGCCCTCCCACACCCTCCCACCGGATGAGGGGATCAGGTAGGCACCTACGCCTTCCACTCGCCCAATCGGGGGCGGTACCCCCCGTGCCCGTCGGGTTCGAGGAGCACATAGGTGTAGGTCGCCGTGTAGTTCGCCTCGTCGGCGATCTCCGCCCAGGTGTAGCTCCGCCGCTGCTCGTCCTTGAGGTGCAAGGTCCAGGTTCCGCTGTTGAAGTAGTACCCCTCTCGCCCGTCGCTCAGGATCAGCGGGTCGGCCAGACCGTCGAGCGGGCCGTGCGTATGTCCCATCACCACGGCGCCTATACGCGGATCCTCCTCCAGCACGGCCTGCGCCGCGTTGCGAAAGGCGTCACCGCCTCGCCCTCCAAGCACAACCTCGCCCCCGCTCGTGATCTGCGCCTCGTCGAGGGTCAGTTGTGGCGCCGCGCCACTCAGGGCCAGCGCCAGTTCACCGGCCCCCGCTCCGCGCACGCTGCGCTCGAACTCCTCGCGAAACGCCGGCTCGGCGATCCGCATTTCGAGCACCTCTCGCAGATCGGGATCGGCCAGCGCGGCCACGATCGCCTCGGCGTCCGGCATCGCTCCCCCCTCCAGTTCGACCCCGCCCAGCAGCGGCGGCAGCCCGCTGGTGAGCAGGAAGCGCACCACCAGGCCCAGCGCGGTGGCAGTGAAGATCGGGTCGTGCCGTAGCCCCAGTTTCACCACGCGCAGGATTGGCTTGACGTTGTCGATGAACCAGCGCTCGCGCTCCAGGTGATTGTAGACTTTGTCCACGAAGAGTGTTCCCCAGCAGCGCTTCAGCCGGCGCACGCCCATGCGATCGACGCCGAAGGGGTGCTCCATGCGCTCCCCGAAGCGGTTGGCCCGGTCGTGCTCATGCCCATGCTCGATATGGACGCGCCCGCGCGGCCCTTCACCCACGGTGTAGGCGTAGCGCACCCGGCGCAGATCGCCCGCCGCGCCGGGGGGGTAGATGGCATCGAACATCCGCGCCCAGACCCCGCGCCACAACAGGTCAATGTCGTGGTTCCCCGCGATGATGGTGATCGAGTTGCCCTCGACCATAAAACGCCGCAGGGCTGCGAACACCTCCGGGTGACCTGAGGCGACATACGGCGCTCGCCCCAGGATGACATCGGTACGGCGGATGGACTCGGCCTCGGTGCTGCCCAGATCGTCCTCCGGCGAAGCCAGGCCGATCTCGGGCAGCGTCTGGCAGTACTCCAGAAAATCGCCTGCAATCACCAGTTCCACCGGCCTGCCGGTCGTGCCGATCGTGTCCAGAAAGCGAGCGAAATCAGTATCGGCGCTAAAATCCTCCAGCGGGTCAGGCTCGCCGTTTGGCAGCCAGCCCGGCCCCAGGTGCAGATCGCTCACGACGTACACCAGACGCTCCATGGGCGGTGCTCCTTGCCGCGACTCCACAGGCTTCCGTTCCGCGGTATCATAGCATGCTGTGCATCACCAGGCGCGCTCAACCGCCTGCACCAGATGTCCCTGCCCCAGGGGAGGGTCCAGGAGGGCGCAGCCCCATAAGCTCGAACGTAAGAGGCGCGGGCTTCCTAACGTGAACATACGCCCTCGGCGAGCTATCCATTACCCACAAGTCTGTGGATGGCTTTGTAAAGCCATCCGGGAGAACCGAAAAACCGAACGAGATGGCCTCGTATTGAGGCCTCTTCTGGCGCACTAGCAAGGGCTAAACCGCCCAGGAACGCAATGGCGAGGCAATGGACTTATGGGTAATGGATAGCTCGGCGAGGGGCATGGGGAAACCGGGTTTCCCCATGCCCCCACCCGCGGGAGGGTTTGGGAGGGCGCAGCCCTTCCAGGAACAACCTTTTTTTCATTGCGGCGTGGTGCGGCGGAGCTGCATGGGCGGCTGAGGTGAACATACGCCCTCGGCGAGGGGTGTGGGGAAACCCGGTTTCCCCATGCCCCCACCCGCGGGAGGGTTTGGGAGGGCGCAGCCCTCCCGGGAACAACCGTATGTTCATTGCGGCGTTGTGCGGCGGAGCCGCATGGAGGACTAACGTGAAAATAAGCTGCTCACCTACGCGTATGCGGCGCTGAACCCCCCCTCCTGACCTCCCCCCGCTGGGGGGAGGAGCCGGACTCCCTCCCCCCAGCGGGGGGAGGGCTGGGGAGGGGGGCAATCACCTTGCCCGCGGAGACGCGACGAGGGCGGGCCACCCGCGCTCCCAGGCGATGTTCATCGGGTGTTGTGCGCGAATCGCATGGACGGCTGAGGTGAACATGGGCTGGGAGTGCGGGCAGCTTGCCCGCGGAGACGCGATGCGGGCGGGCCGCCCGCGCTCCCGGTCTGTTGTCATCGCGGCGGTGTGCGCTATGCGCATGACCGTCTCACGTGAACATAGACTGCTGGAGCAGGGGTTGGGGAAACCAGGTTTCCCCACGCACCTGCCCGCGGGAGGGCCTGGCCCTCACGCAGGGTATGGGGAAATCGGGTTTTCCCATTTCGCCACCACCCCTTCCCAGCGGGAGCGCGAAGCGCTCCTTTACAAGGTTTTGGAGATAGTCGCCTAGAAAGGCATTCACACCCGTGTCCACCCAGGAGTTTTTTGACCGTGTGGGCCTGCGCGGGGAACCGCTCGCCGATCCGCAAGCCACTGTTACTTATGGCGAGACGCGCTTCACCATCCTCACTCCGCGCCTGATCCGTATCGAGTGGGCGCCCGACGGCGCCTTCGATGACCGCGCCACCTATGCCTTTCCCACCCGCCGCGCCCCGGCGCCCCCGTTCCGCCGCGTGCTGTCCGGTGAAACCCTGACCCTCGACACCGGGGCCCTTCGCCTCCGGCGGGTCGGGCTGCGCGGGCCGCATAGCGCCGCCAACCTCAGCCTGGAAGTGCCGGTCGCCGGCAGCCTTGCCCGCTGGACCCCCGGCACACCCGATCCGTTCAACCTCCGCGGGGCCCGCCGCACCCTCGATGGCTGTCACGGGCAGGCGGCCATCGAGCCGGGGTTGCTCTCCCGCTCTGGCTGGGCGTTGCACGATGACAGCGCCGCCGTGCGTTTCGATCCCCGGACCGGCTGGGTGCAACCCCGCCCCGATCCGCCCCGCCAGGACTGGTACTTCTTTGGCTACGGCCACGACTTTCGGGGCGCGCTGGCCGAGTACGCTCGCTTCGGCGGTTGCGTGCCGCTCGTTCCCCGCTGGGCGCTAGGGGCCTGGTGGTCACGCTACTATGCCTACAGTGACCGCGAGTTGCGCGATCTGGTGGCCGCCTTTGCCGCCCACGACTTCCCCCTCGACGTGCTGGTCATTGATATGGATTGGCACACTCCGCGCGGCTGGACGGGCTATACCTGGAACACCGACCTGTTTCCCGACCCGCCGGCCTTTCTCGCCTGGCTCCATGATCAGGGGCTGCGCGTGACCCTCAATCTGCATCCCGCCGATGGAGTGCGGCCTCACGAAGCCGCTTATCCCGCCTTCGCCGCGGCGCTGGAGCTCGATCCCGGCCAGGGCGCGCCCTTTCGCATCGGCGATGCGCGCTTCGCCCGCGCCTACTTCCAACTCCTGCACCATCCCCTTGAAGATCAGGGCGTGGATTTCTGGTGGATGGATTGGCAGCAGGGACACGCATGCGAGGTTCCGGGACTCGATCCCTTGCCCTGGCTCAATCATCTCCATTTCAGCGACATGCGGCGCCGCGCCGACCGGCGGCCCATCCTCCTGTCACGCTGGGGCGGCCTGGGCAACCATCGCTACCCGGTCGGCTTTTCCGGCGACACCTATGCGACGTGGGAGGCCCTGCGCTTCCAGCCCTACTTTACCGCTAGCGCCGCCAATGTGCTCTATGGCTGGTGGAGCCACGATATCGGCGGTCACTTCGACGCCACTGAGCCGGAACTCTACACCCGCTGGGTCCAGTTCGGGGCCTTCAGCCCGATCCTGCGTCTCCACTCCACCAATGACCCCGCCGCCGAACGCCGCCCCTGGGCCTTTCCGCCCGCCGTGCGCGACGCCGCCCGCGCGGCCTTCCAGGCGCGCTACGCCCTGTTACCCTACCTCTACACCCTGGCGCGGATCCACACCGACACCGGTCTGGCCCCCTGCCGACCGCTCTACTACGAATGGCCCGAAGCTGAGGCCGCCTATGTCGCCCGCGAGCAGTTCGCCCTCGGCGACCACCTGATCGTCGCCCCGATTGTGCATCCCTCCGACCCTTCAACCGGCCTGGCGCACGCAGATGTCTGGGTGCCGCCGGGCGAATGGATCGAACGCGCCTCCGGCGAACTGCTCCGCGGCCCGGCCTGGGTGCGTCTGCCAGGTGACCTTGCCACGACCCCCCAACTCGTTCGCGCCGGCGCCGTTCTGCCCCTCGCCCCCGTGCGCGCCCGCAGCCACCAGCAGCCGCGCGATCACTTGATCCTGTCGATCTTCCCCGGTGAACAGGGCGCGCTGCGCCTCTACGAAGATGCCGGTGAGGGCGAAGCCTATCGCCGCGGCGAGTATGAGTGGACGCCGATTGAGACTCGTTCCACCGACGGGGGCCGAACCGTCGCGGTTTCGATTGGCCCGGTCGAGGGCCGTTGCCCGGCGCTGCCGTCCGAGCGGTCCATCACGGTGCGTTTCGAGTATAGCCGCCCGCCAATCCGGGTAGCGCTCGATGGAGCAGAGCACCCTGGCTGGCGCTACGATGAAGCGACGCAGACGATCAGCGTCGAGATCCCCAACCGCCCCAAAACCGTCCCGGTCTCGCTGGTTGTTCAGAGTGAGACGCCGCTCACCTGCGCCGGCGACGAGCGCAACGCCGCCCTGCGCCTGGCCGACGCCCGGCGGCTGCTCCAGCTTCCCGGCGCCGACGAGGGAACCCTGCTCGCCGCAGCCCTCGCCGGCGACACGACCGCGCAGCGCCACGCCCTCGCGCGCCTTGGCGGGCCGTTCGTCCGCGTCTTTGAATACACCACCCCCGAAGACGCCTCCCGAACCCTTGGCGCTCTGCTCGTTGCCGCGCCCCGCGACGGCGCCCCCGTGCGCGTTGCCGGCCACTGGCGCTTCCACGGCCCCACGGGCATCACCGCCATCCCCTGTGATCTCGGCGACCTCTCCGCCGATACTATTGTGGAGGCCCCCTTCGCCTGGGACGGCTCATCGGCTACCTGCCGCTGGTCGCTGGATCTGCGCCTCCACTGGCGTGGCCACGACATCGCGCAGCGTTTTGCCTCGGCCACCTTCTTTCCCGGCGTCGGCGCCTGGCGCACTATCGCCGCACTGGCGCATGCGCCCCTGGGCCTCGATGAGTTGCTCGACCCTTCCGGTGCGCCTCGACGGGAATTGCCCTGGGATCACCACATGCCCCCCTCGGCCCACCACGAGCTTCGGAGTCTCACCGAGCCTTTCTCCGTACCGCTCAGCCAGTACGCCCGCCCCAACCGCGATGCCGCTCAGATCGGCTATGCCGTGGCCGAGCTCGATGTTCAGGATTCCTTTGAGGCGCGCGTCGCCTACCAGTCGCCCCGGCCCGTGCGCGTCTGGCTCAATGGCGTCGAACTGGCCACCGAGAGCTTCGTACCCTGTGTCATCAACAGGGTCAATCCCCACTGGTCACGCACCGTTTCCATCACGCTTCATCGGGGAATAAATGTGCTGCTTGTCGCCAGTGATCGCCCTGCCGGCGAAGATCCCTGGTTCTGGTTCCTGCGCGTCGCGATCCTCGGATCCGACGGCCTGCCCGCGCCAGAGGTGACGGTCATAACACCCGCCGTTCCGTAGGCATGGGTGGCGCAGCGCTGTCGGCTACGGCCGTAGCGCAGCCCGGAGGGTCGCGTGCCCGGGCAACCAGGTTGCTCCGCGCCCCCTGGAGGGCGCATTGCGCCAACTGCCACCCTCGCATATACTGCGAGGGCGCAGCCCGATCCAGGAAGATCCTTGCGTCCCTGACGGATGGGGCGAGTGTGGGAGGGCGTAGCCCCGCGCGGATGCGGGCCGGAGTCCCGCGCACCCGGTGCCCGCTCAAGAAGAACCTTTCTTCGAGCGGGGGCGTGGGGAAACCTGGTTTCCCCGCGCCCCCGCCCGCGGGAGGGTGAGGGCGCAGTCTTCGAGCAGGGGTCCGGGGAAACCTGGTTTCCCCAGCCCCTCGCCCCGTGGGATGTGGCAGGGCCACAACCTCCCGGGAACAACCTTGTGTTCATCCCGTTGGAGTGCGGCGTAGCCGCATAGACACCTGAGGTGAAGGAAAGACCACCAATGCCAAAGTCCAGGACCGCCAGGATGCCCAGGACAGGTGCCGAGCAGCAGCGGCTGCTCGAAGCGCGCGCGGGTGCGCCATGGAAGCAATGGGGTCCCTACCTGAGCGAGCGCCAGTGGGGTACCGTTCGTGAAGACTACAGCGACGATGGTAATGCCTGGAGCTACTTCCCCCACGATCATGCCCGCTCACGGGCCTACAAATGGGGCGAGGACGGCCTCGCCGGGCTCTCCGACGATAAACAGCGCCTCTGCTGGGCCCTGGCCCTCTGGAACGGTCAGGATCCCATCCTCAAGGAACGGCTCTTCGGTCTCACCAATCCCGAGGGCAATCACGGGGAAGACGTCAAGGAGTACTACTTCTACCTTGACAGTACGCCGACCCACTCCTGGATGCGCTTTCTCTACAAGTACCCTCAGGCCGCTTACCCCTACGCCGATCTGGTTCGAACCAACGCTTCGCGTTCGTACAATGAGCAGGAGTACGAACTGATTGACACGGGCGTTTTCGATGACGACCGCTACTTCGATATCTTTGTCGAGTACGCCAAAGCCGCTCCTGACGACATTCTGATCCAGATCCAGGCCGTGAACCGCGGCTCCGACCCGGCCCCGCTGCACATCCTGCCACAGCTCTGGTTCCGCGATACCTGGTGGCTGGCGCCGGAGGCGCCCCGCCCGGCCCTGCGGGCGCTGGCCGGCCCTGCGGGTGCCGCCGTGATCGAAGCCATCCACCCGGAACTGGGCGCCTACTACCTCTACGCCGAAGGCGCGCCTGCGCTCCTCTTCACCGAGAACGAGACCAACCGCGAACAACTCTGGGGCCAACCCAACCCGCAACCCTACGTCAAAGACGCCTTCCACCGCTACATCATCTACGGGCGAAGCGAAGCGGTGAACCCCGGCCACACCGGCACCAAAAGTGCCGCCCACTACCTGCTCACGGTCGCTCCGGGCGCCACCGCAACCGTGCGCCTGCGACTCACCAGCGCCGCCCCGGCGAAGAACTTCCGGCCCTTCGGGCCGGATTACGCCCAGGTCTTCGCCGAGCGACAGGCCGAGGCCGACGCCTTCTACGCCTCCCTGACCCCGCCCGCGTTGAATGCCGACCAGGCCAGTGTCATGCGCCAGGCCCTGGCCGGCATGCTCTGGACCAAACAGTATTACTTCTTCGACCTGGACATCTGGCTGGACGAGCACAACGCCAACCCCCTCAGCGGCGGCACGCGCCCGGTACGCAACCGTGAGTGGGTGCATATGCTCAACGGGCAGATCATCTCCATGCCGGACAAATGGGAATACCCCTGGTACGCCGCCTGGGACCTCGCCTTTCACACCCTGGCCCTCTCGGTGGTGGACCCGGATTTCTCCGAGGAGCAACTTCGCCTGATGTTGCGCGACGAGTACCTCCACCCCAACGGACAGATCCCCGCCTACGAGTGGAACTTCGGCGATGTCAACCCGCCCGTCCACGCCTGGGCCACACTCTTCAATTACACCCTGGATAGGCTCAAGGGCGAAGAGGATCGCGCCTTTCTCAAGACCGCCTTTACCCGTCTGCTGCTCAACTTCAACTGGTGGGTCAATCGCAAGGATCCGCAGGGCCGCAACCTCTTCAGCGGCGGCTTCCTGGGCCTTGACAACATCGGCGTCTTTGATCGCAGCGCCCCCCTGCCCACCGGCGGCTATCTCGAACAGGCCGACGGCACGGCCTGGATGGCCTTCTACAGCCAGAATATGCTCGAACTGGCGATTGAACTGGCGCGCCAGGATCCAGCCTACGAGGATTTTATCCTCAAGTTTACCGGCCATTTCATGTTTATCGCCGGAGCCATGGACCGCGTAGGCATCCACGGCGATGAACTCTGGGATGAAGAGGATGGCTTCTTCTACGATGTGCTGGTCCTGCCTGACAGGCGCGCCGAACGCATCAAGGTGCTTTCGATGGTCGGGCTATTGCCACTGGCCGCCACGGCGGTCATTCCCGCAGAGGTCCTCGATCGCTTCCCCGTGGCGCTCCAGCGTGTCCAGGGCTTTATGGCCAGGCATCCCGAATTGCTGGCGAACATCCACCCCCCCGGCCAGCCCGGCGTCAGTGGACGCCGCTTGCTCGCCGTGGTCAATGAGCAGAAACTGCGACGCATCCTGGCTAAACTGTTCGACGAGAACCACTTCCTCAGCCCCTACGGCATCCGCTCGCTCTCGCGTTACCACCTCGAACACCCCTATGTCGTCACGGTAGGCGGGCAGGAGTACCGGGTGCAGTATCTGCCAGCCGAGTCGGACAGCGGCTTGTTTGGCGGCAATTCCAACTGGCGCGGTCCGATCTGGTTTCCCGTCAATGCCTTGCTGATCCGTGCATTGATCCAGTTTTACGCCTATTATGGTGATGATTTCACCATCGATTTCCCAACCGGATCGGGGAACCATGTCACCCTGTTCACTGCGGCCAGCGAGATCAGCGCGCGCCTGACACGCATCTTCCTGCGCGACGAAGAGGGACGACGTCCCGTATTCGGCGCCACCGAGAAGTTCCAGACCGATCCGCACTGGCGCGACCACATCCTGTTCTACGAGTATTTTCACGGCGACAACGGCGCCGGCATTGGCGCCAGTCACCAGACCGGCTGGACGGGTATCGTGGCCCGCCTGCTGCAAGTGTTTGGCTGGCTCAAACCTGAGCACGTGCTGACGCACGGCCCCAGGGTGCTCGCATACCCCTACGGAGCGATAACCGCGGAGAAGAAGTAGTCTGGTACCGTTCTTCCGGAGAGGAGGCTGTGGGAGGGCTACGCTCTTCCAGGTATCCTTTGGAGAGGGTCTGGGGAAACCCGGTTTCCCCAGACCCCGGCCCACGGGAGCGTTTGGGAAGGGCACCGCCCCGGCGCGGCTGTGGGCCGGAGGCCCGCCCACCCTGCGCCCGTGCCCCTTGCCCCGCCTGCGGGCGGGCCTTTGTTCACCTTAGTACCGCGCTCAACGTGGTCGGCTGCAACCCCAGGGCCTTCATGCGATCGAGGTAGCCGGGCAGCGCCGCGGCGCTCCTCTGGCGGCCGTGTATCAACAGAATGGCCCCTCTGGCCCGGGCAGGATCTGCGGCGACGCGCTCCAGCCAGGCCGGAATGGCCGCATCGTCGGCGTTCCAGTGGTAGGCGATATAGCCGGCCCGCCCGATCGTCTCTACCATCTGCGGGGTGGAGTCGCCATAGGGGAAGCGGAAGTACGGACGGGTGCTGGCGCCGGTGATCTCGCGCGCGATACGCTCGGTTTCGGCCAGTTCCTTGATCGCTCCGTCGGGGCCGATGGCCGAGAAGGCCGGATGGCTCAACGAGTGATTGCCAAGCTCGTGACCGCGGCGCACAATCGCCTTCGCCGCCTCGGGGAACGACTTTACCCAGCGTCCGGTCACGAAAAAGGTGCCCTTGATCTGGCGCGCGTCGAGCGCGTCGAGAATGGCATACAGAGAGGTGTCGTCAATCTCGATGTCGAAGGTCAGCGCCACGAAGGGCTGGTCGGGGTTGCCCCGTTCGATGATCGGCGCGGAGGGCAGGCGCTCGCCGTCCTGGTAGACCGGCACGACCAGGGGCCGGCCAGGCCGGAGCGCTTCACCGGGAAGCAGGCGATTGAGCGCCGCCAGGGCGGCGGGGTCGCTCCCGGCGCGCCCGGCGATGCTTTCGAGACTGTCGCCGGCGGCCACCACCGTGCTGAAGAAGGTCCGCGGTTCGGGGACACTGGCGGGACCTGGCGGCGGACCCGGCTGAGCCGACGGGCGCAGCGTAGGCAGAGGCGTCAGTCCTGTTTTTTCGTCTCCGGCGGCGCTCGATGGCAACACCCGGCTCACCAGGGTGATCAGCACCAGAATAGCCGCGGCCAGGGCGATCAATCGCGGCTGCAACAGAGGATTGCGGGATGGAGCGGTTCGCGGCGGTCGCTTGACCGGCTTGCCCACCCTGGTGGTGTCCACAACAAAGGCGCGCGCGGTTTGCAGCGCGCGATTCATCGCCGTCGTGGCGCGGCGCGGGCGCAGCGGGGCGCCCACGGGCATACGCGGGGGCGCGGCGGTGACCTCGGGCGGCGGCTCCGCCCGCGCCGAACCGGGAACGTAGGTGAACAGCGCCTCCGTGCCCGGCACGAGCCAGAGCCGCGGGGCGCCCCACGGTCCCTCCTGGCCCTCCAGCGCCGCCCGTCCATCGGTTGCCGCCAGATCGACGGGATCGCCCGCGGCGATCGCCGCGTAGCACGGCCCGCAGAAAAGCGCCACCTGCGCGGCATCGAGACCGCCGAGGGCGATCGCGGTGACACCGAGATCATCGTGCAGGCGATTGGCCACGTCGCTCAGGGCCGCCGCGTCGGCATCGGCGCCGGCGGCCAGCGTGACCAGGCGCAGATCGGGATACTCGGCGAGCATCGTCGCCAGACCGGCCCCGTCCAACCCTCGTCCGAGCCGCAGGCGCGCGCCATCGCCCCGGCCCCAGGCATCGGCGGCGATGATGTGCAGCATATGGCAGGGCTCCTCGGCCAGGGCCTCGCGCAGAGCCAGGGGGTCGGCGTCGCGCAGCAGATCGATCACCAGGCGCCCGGACCGCGCGGCATCTGCCAGGGCGTGGCCCAGCGGGGCGATGGCCGCATCGGTATCCGGCGCGCAGGCGATCAGCAGGCGCACCGGGCCGCTGAGGGGCAGGGCGCGCGGGGGCGGGCGCAGTTCTCCCGAGCGCACCAGGGTGTAATCCTCGCGCACGGCGGGGCGCCAGGGCCGGCTCTGACCAAGCGTGGCCCACTCCCAGGGCAGCGCGGCCAGGTCCGGCGCGGCATAGAGCTGGATCTGGATACGCGCGCCGGCCTCATCGGCGCCCCGGGCCACGTCGATCAACAACTGGCGCACCGGATTGGGAAACAGGGCCCGCCCGACGGCCAGGCTCAGCGCCTCGGGAGGCGCCGCCGGATCAGGCAGCGCCAGGGGCGCCTCGGCCCCCCGCCCGGCGGCAAAGGCGCGCACCACATAGTTCGCCGGACCGCGTCCGCTGACGCTCAGCTGAAAGGGAACCACAGCAGAGCTCATATTCGTTGTCGTTGTCGTTATCGTTAACGGTTATTCGCGTGAGGGTTGACACTTCTGTGGGTACTATAGCATACGAATAGGAGCTTTGCCAGTCCTGGCGCATGAATTTCTGTCAGGAGTTTTAAGGGATCCGGGGATCGGGGGCTGGGGAAACCCGGTTTCCCCAGCCCCCTGCTTGAGGGCCGAGCCCCCCGGACCCTCCCGCGGGCCGGGGTCCGGGGCAACCCGGTTGCCCCGGACCTTGCAGCAGATCCCTACAGGCTGGTAACCAGTCCCGGCTGCACCACCACCCCCTCGCGCCAGACCTGACGTCCATCAGGGTGGGTGATCACGACAGTATAGAGACCGGACGGCAGTTCGACGGCTCCGAACCAGCCGTCGCCCATGGCAGTCAGGTCGCGGAGCCACGCGCCGTTGTGGAAGAGCGTCACCTTCGCCCCGGGGGCGACCTGCCCGTCAACCACGGCGATGCCTTGCAGATGACCACCGGTGGGCGCGACGATCCACGGCCAGGCGGGGGCCACGGCTGGCTGGGCAAACACCGTGGCGCGCAACTGATCCATAAATGCCCGTCGCGTCTCGCTCGTAGCGGTTGTAATGGGTCTGGCGTAGGAGAAGAAGGCCACTCCTGCAGTGCTGCGACCCTGCCCATCGCTGGCCAGGGCCCGTTGCACCTGGCTCACATTCTGCTCGGGCGTGTTCAGCCAGGCGCCGATGCCAGGCACGATCGCCCGCCGCCCCGCCCGCTCGCGGCTGAAGCGCAGCCAGCCGTCGTACCAGTCTCGCGAACGAGGATCACCTTCGGCGAAGTAGTACATCGGCATCGCGAAGTCGAGGATGCCCTCCTCGAGCCAGGCCGGCCAGTCCTGGAAGACACGATCGTAGGCCGCCGAGCGCCACCACTCGCCGTTGTTCCCCAGGCCGCCCCAGGCGATCGTCGCCGCGCTGACCTGAATGGCCGGGTTTTCGGCCTTGGCGCGAATATACAACCGTCGGGCCAGTTCGCTCACCCGGTCGCGCCGCCACTGCGACCAGGCCGGATCGTCGGGCGCGGGACGGCTGTCGAGCGGGCGGCCGTGGGCCTGATTGAAGCGTTCCACGCTCACCTGGTTATAGCCGTACTCCTTGCCGGCAAAGCGGATGTAATCCCAGTGGATGCCGTCCAGCGCCGGGTAGGCCCGCAGCAAGTGCTGGACCAGCCGTTCCAGATAGGCGATGGACTCTGGATGGCCGAAATCCAGATCGCCCACCTGCGCCCCACTGTAGGTCGCCGTGGTCCAGCGTTCGGCGCCGCTGGCCCCCGGCCCATGGGCGGTGCAGACGTGCTGCGGGTGGTTCCAGAGCCGGTCGGAGGGCCGGCAGGTCACGGAGATCACCAGCCAGGCGTGGACCTGCACCCCACGGGAGTGCGCCTTTTCGATCAGGTACTCGAGGGGATCGAACTCGTTGGCGGGGGCCAGGCGCGGGTCAGCGCCCCGCGGCTCGAAGGCGCGGTTGTACCAGGCGTCGCCGTGACGGCGGGCCTGCATGAAGATCGCGTTGGCGCCCGCGCGGACCACGTTTTCCACCAGTTCGTCAACCTGCGGGTGGTTGTAGAAGCCAGGGTTGAAGTTATCCACCCAGAAGGCGCGCAGTTGCGCGAGCGGCGCCTGGGCCTCAGCCGGGTGGGATGCGGACGGCGCAAGCAGGGCGACGAGGAGCAGCAGGGTGATCGTCAGCGCGAGCGCGGGATGCGCGCCGCGGAGGGGAGGGAACGCGCGCATAGGGCCTCCTCTGGCCAGGGTTGTGTGGCGGCATTATGCACGGGGGCCAACCGGTTGTCAACTGACAGGACGTGCGCGGTGGGGGGGGCGAGGAGGATGCGCCTCCCCGCATGCCCTGCTTCCCGCTCGTGGCGGAGGTGCTGCCGGTTGGAGCAGGGATGTGGGCAAACCCGGTTTCCCCATATCCCCGCCCGCGGGAGGGTTTGCGATGGCGTGGCCCGCACGCAGGGGGATGAGGAAACCCGGTTTCCCCATCCAGAAGCGGATCAGGGAGGAGAACGCTCTCCTCCCTGATCCGCTTCTGGAAATTGTCTGTCCGCAGAACTTCAGGCGGCCATCATGGGGCTGCGGGTGGCCATGCTGCGCAGCCGCGCAATCCGCTCGCCGGTGTCGGGGTGGGTGCGGAACAGCCCGGCCAGCCCACCCACCAGGGGGTTGACGATATACAGGTGCGAGGTCGCGGGGCTGGTCTGCATCGGCAGGCGTCCCGCGGCCCACTCCAGCTTCTCCAGGGCGCTGGCCAGGGGCAGCGGATCGCCGAGAATGCGGGCGCCGCCGGCGTCGGCCAGGTATTCGCGCGAGCGCGAGATGGCCATCTGGATGATCACCGCCGCGATGGGCGCGAGGATCATCATCAGGATGCCGCCCACCATCTCGGCGATGCCCCCGCCGTCGTCGTCATCGCCCTGCCCGGTGAGACCGGCGAACATCATGCCCCACATCGCCATGTCGGCCAGCATCGTGATGGCGCCGACGATGGTTGCGGCAATGCTCGAGACCAGCGTATCGCGGTGCTTGATGTGGGCCAGTTCGTGCGCGATGACCCCGGCCAGTTCATCGCGGGTGAGCAAGCGGGCGATGCCGGTGGTCACCGCGACGGCGCCATTGGCGGGGTTACGGCCCGTGGCAAAGGCGTTAGGCGTCTCGCTCTCGATGATGTAGACCCGCGGCTTGGGAATGCCCGCCCGCTGCGAAAGCACCTCGACCATCTCGTGCAGTTCCGGCGCCTCCGCCGGGCTGACCTCGTGGGCGCCGCTCATCCGCAACGCCAGTGTGTCGGAGAACCACCACGCGCCCATATTCAGCGCCACGGCAAAGACCAGAGCGATGATCATCCCCGTCTGGCCGCCAAGGGCGCCCCCGATGACAATGAACAGCGCTGTCAGGCCAGCCAGTAGAATGGTTGTCTTAAAGGTGTTCCAGATCTGCATTGCATCACTCCATCTGTCTATGCGGCTCCGCCGCGCACCAACGAGATAAACGTAGTTCCTGGGAGGGCTACGCCCTCGCAGACCCTCCCACCGGGTGGGGGTATGGGGAAACCGGGTTTCCCCACACCCCTCGCCGAGGGCGTATGTTCACCTCAGCCGTCCATGCGATTCGCGCACAACGCCGCAATGAACATACGGTTGTTCCTGGGAGGGCGCAGCCCTCCCAAACCCTCCCAGGGGCCGGGGCATGGGTGCGCGGGCCTCCGGCCCGCGTCCGCTGAGGGATGGGGAAACCGGGTTTCCCCACACCCCTCGCCGAGGGCGTATGTTCACCTCAGCCGTCCATGCGATTCGCGCACAACGCCGCAATGAACATACGGTTATTCCTGGGAGGGCGTAGCCCTCCCAAACCCTCCCGCGGGTGGGGGAAAATAGGGAAACCCGGTTTCCCCATTCCCCTGCGGGGCGGGGGCGTGGGGAAACCCCGTTTCCCCATACCCCTCGCCGAGGGCGTATGTTCACGTTAAGGACCTACGCAGCAGCGCTACAGGGAGGCTGCCGCGTGACTCTGAACAGATTTATATCTGAAGCTTGTGCAGGGCAGAAGAGCGCTGCTACCCTCGGGCCGGGGGGAAAATCTCATACGTCGGCCCTGCCCTGATGGCATCAGAGCATATCCGGCGGGGGCACCAGACCGCGCTGCACCGCGACGATGGCCGCCTGGGTGCGATTGCTCACGCCGAGCTTCTGGAAGATCTCGCTCAGGCGATTGCCGACGGTCTTTTCGGACAGGCTCAGTTTGAGGGCGATGGCGCGATTATCGTCGCCCTGGGCCACCAGGGCCAGAATGTCGCGCTCGCGGGGGGTGAGCAGATCGGCGGAGACGGGGGCCGTATCGCCGCGCCGGAGCAGGTCGAGCACGCGGGCCGCGGCGCTGCCGGCCAGCGTCGCCTCGCCGCGATGGACCACCTGGATGGCTTCGATCAACTCGCTCGAGTCGGCATCCTTGAGCAGATAGGCATTGGCCCCGGCGCGCAGGGCTTCGAGCACCGTGCGCTCATCGCGGTGCATCGTCAGCACGACCGTGCGCGTCCGCGGGCTGACGGCGGCGATCTGGCGCGCCGCCTCGATGCCGGTGATGCCGGGCATCGAGATGTCGAGGAGGGCAATGTCGGGCTGGTGCTGGCGGGCCTGGGCCACCGCCGCGGGACCATTGCTCACCTCAGCCACCACCTTGAAGCCGCCCTTGCGCTCCAACAACTCGCGCAGCCCCTGGCGGAACATCGTGTGGTCATCGGCGATCAGAATGGTGATGTGTTCGCTGCTCATGGTCATTATCAGGTCCTCGCTGGCCCGCTCTGGAATGGCGGAAACCGTGGCATAACGCAGTGCATAACAATGATCGTGTCCTCTTGATCCCCAAAACTGACGTTCGTTGCCATGATATCACCTTCGGGATGGTTTGGGGTAAGTGTACATTTCTCTTCTCTCGGGAGCGCGGGCATCTTGCCCGCGCTCCCGGCCTCTGTTCACCTCAGGCATGGTTTCAGAAGCGCTATGCGGTATGCCACCGTCTCGTGCCGAACCGCCGCCCCCTCCCTGACCCTCCTCCGCTGGGGGCGGGAACCCGGCTCCTCCCCCCAGCGGGGGGAGGCTGGAAGGGGGGCAGAACGCAGCGAACGATGGTCACCTCAGCCATCCACGCGGCTCGCGCCGCACACCGACGGGATGAACATCCTTCCTGGGAGGGCGTCGCCCTCCCAAACCCTCCCACCGGGTGGGGTATGGGGAAACCGGGTTTCCCCATACCCCTGCGGGCAGGGGCGTGGGGAAACCCGGTTTCCCCACACCCATCGCCGAGGGCGTATGTTCACGTGAGACGGTCATGCGCATGGCGCACAACGCCGCGATGAACATAACCTGGGAGCGCGGGCGGGACGCCCGCGCCACGGCGCCGCGCCCGCGGCGCCGGCCCCCTCCCTGACCCTCTCCCACTGAGGGCGGGCACCTGGCTCCTCCCCCCAGCGGGGGGAGGCTGGGAGGGGGGCAGAACGCAGCGAACGATGGTCACCTCAGACGACTGAAATCTCCGCCTGCATCTTGACGGCGTATTACGATCCCTTGTCGTTACCGTGTAAAGTTAACATAAACATGGTATTTACATCTGAAGGGCAATTGTTGCAAAAAAACGCTTGAAATGGTGGGGGCCGTGGGTTATAATGTGGGGCGCAGTGGGGAAAAGTGGGATAAAGTGGGATAGCACATACGTTCGCACCAATGTGCAGCGCAGCGTGATTGCGGTTCCAGGCAACCTGCGCGGGCGTCGGTGCCCCTTCGACCGCGTCCAGATGTGTCGCGACCGGTCCGAAATCTCGAAGCTGCAACCTGCCATTGCGCCGGGTCTTCCCGTCGGGGTGGGCGGGTCGGGGCGGCGGCGTGGCGATGTGAGCGTCCGGGGCCAGGTCAATGTTCCTGGGGGAGTTCGAGCATACCATCGATGAGAAGGGCCGCGTCGCCATTCCGGCCCGCTTCCGCGAGGAACTGGGCGAGGGCTTCGTGTTGACCCGGGGCTTCGATATGTGCTTGCAAGGGTTCCCGCGCCCGATCTGGCAGCAACTCTCGGATCGTATCAGCAGCCTGCCGATTTCCAGCGCCGAGGCGCGCAATATGCGCCGCATCCTCTTTGGCTCCGCCGCTGAAGTGGAGATTGACCGTCAGGGCCGCATCCTCATCCCCCAGAACCTGCGCGAATACGCCGGCCTCGCCGAACAGGTGGTGATCACGGGCATGAATACGTATTTCGAACTCTGGTCCAGCGCCCGCTGGCGCGAGGTGCAGTCCAATCTGGCCGACAATGGCGCGGCGATCGCCGAGCAGTGGGCCAATCTGGGGATCTGAGAGGCGCTATGCTGCTGGTCAGGGGCAAGAGGTGGGAACTGGCGCTCGTCACCCGCTTTCTGGCGCGGGGGCCGGCGCATGCCCGCGCGCCCCGGCCGCTGGCGGGGCACGCGGTGAGATGGGCGCTGGACCAACCCGGGCCGGCCGCGTTTCACCACGTTCCGGTGCTGTTGGAGGCCGTGCTTGAGGGGTTGCGCCCCGCGCCGGGCGCCATGGTGATTGACGCGACGGTTGGTGGCGGCGGGCATGCGCTGGCGCTTCTCCGCGCGGCGCAGCCGGGCGGCCGTCTCCTGGGCATTGACGCCGATCCCGCCGCCCTCGCGGCCGCCCGGGCGCGCCTGACCGCCGCGGGCCTGCCCCCTGGCAGCTTTGTGTTGCACCACGGGCGCTTCGCCGACCTTCAGGCGATCGCGACGGCTCACGGCTTCGCCCCGGTTGACGCCGTGCTGCTCGACCTGGGCGTCTCCTCGCACCAGCTCGATACCCCGCAACGGGGCTTCAGTTTCTCCGCCGAGGGGCCCCTCGATATGCGCCTGGACCCCACCGGCGGCCCGACCGCCGCCGATCTGGTCAATCAGCTCGCTGAGCGCGAACTGGCCGATCTGATCTACCGCTACGGCGAAGAACGCGCCTCGCGTCGCATCGCGCGCCTGATCGTCGAACGGCGACGCCAGGCGCCCATCACCACCACCGCCGACCTGGCCAACCTGGTGCTCCGCGCGGTCGGACGGGGCGGGCGCGAGCGGATTCATCCCGCCACGCGCACCTTTCAGGCCCTGCGTATCGCCGTGAACCGCGAACTCGAGCAACTCGAGGCGGCGCTGCCGCAGGCCGTGGAGTTGTTGCGCCCCGGCGGACGCCTGGCGGTGATCAGCTTCCATTCGCTCGAAGACCGCATGGTGAAGCAGTTCTTCCGCGCCGAGTCGGGCTATGGCGGCAGCGCTAACGCGCGCCCACCCCGCCTGACCATCATTACCCGGAAACCTATCGAGGCCGGCGCCGCCGAGGTTGCCGCCAATCCTCGCGCCCGCAGCGCCCGCCTGCGGGTCGCCGAACGTCGCGCCTGAGCGCCACCGCTCGAGCGCCGGAGACAGGAGCTTGCCGATGGCGGTCAATTCACGTCGCATCTCGTCCATTGAAGGCGCCCGCGCGCGGCGCCTGGCCCTGCCTCGCTACCTGCGCCTCGATGGTGCGCGTTACCTGCTCGGCCTGGTGATCCTCCTGTGCCTGATGAGCCTGATCGTTCTGGTGCAGACCGGCGTGGTCGCCACCCGGGGGTATGCCATCAGTACGCTCGAGGCGCAGAAGGTGAACCTGCTGCGCGAGCGTACCCGGCTTCAGGAACGACAGGCCCGCGCGCAGTCGCTCGAGCGCATCCGCCGCCGCGCCGAGCAGATCGGGATGCGCCCGGTGCAAGAACAGCAGATCCGCTACATCGAATTGACCGAATTGACCGAATTGCTCGAATTGCCCGCCGCAGGGGAGAGAACGCCGGTTCCGCCTGATGCTGGTTCCGATTGACAGACGGTTGGAGAAGGGTGGGGCAACCGGGTCGCCCTACACCCCTGCCCACAGGGGATCTTCATCAGGTGATGCGAAGGGGAGGGTCCGGGAGGACCCGGCCCGGCCAGGAACGCTCCCGTAGGGTCCAGACTCGCGAGCGGAGAGGACGTATGAGCGCCCAGAGCACATCTCGTCTCAACCAGCGCGCCGCGGTTGCCGCCGGCAGACCGTGGGTGCGCCTCTCACGCTGGCGCATCAATGTGCTGCTCTTTCTCTGCCTGCTGTTGATCGCCCGCATCGTGCTGCGCCTCGGCGAGTTGCAGGTGCTGCGCCACGCCGAGTTGCGTGAGCTGGCCAATCGCGAGATTGCCCAACAGATCACCTTGATGCCCACCCGGGGCACGATCACCGATCGCCTGGGGAACGTGCTGGCCATGGATGTTGACCGCGAGAGCCTCTGGGTGGTGCCCTCGCAGGTGAACCAGGAACGGGCCCCCCGCCTCGCGCTCACCCTTTCGACGCTGGTCGGCAAGCCCGCCGAGGAGATCCTGGCCGCCCTGACCGCCACCGATCGTTACTGGCTGCCGGTGGCCCGCTGGCTCGAACCCGAGGTGGCCGCCCAGATCGAGACGCTGAACGAACCGGGCCTGCGGCTGGAGTACGAGCCGCGCAGGGTCTATCCGCAGGGGGCGCTGGCGGCCCATGTGGTCGGCGCGGTCAACTTCAATGGCGATGGGATCAGCGGCATCGAGGCCTTCTACAACTCGCAACTCAAGGGTATCACCGGCACGCTCGAGGCCGAATTCGACGGCGCCCGCAACCCCATCGCCATCGCGCCTTCCCATACCGTGCCGCCACGCAATGGCATCAACATCCAGACCACCCTTGATCCCTTTGTCCAGTACTTGATCGAGCGCGAGTTGAAGCAGGCGGTTGAGGAGCACAACGCCGACGGCGGTTCGATTATCGTGATGGACCCGCGCACCGGGGCCATTCGCGGGATGGCAAGCTGGCCCATCTTCGACCCGAATCGCTACGGCGATTATGCGCCCGAGATCTACGGCCGCAATCCGGCGATCAGCAATCTCTACGAACCGGGTAGCACCTTCAAGATCGTCACCGTGGCCGCCGGGCTGCAGGCGCGGGCCTTTACCGCCGATACCACCGTGAATGACACCGGTGTGATCTACCGTTATGGCTACTCGCTCAGCAACTGGAACGGCGGCGCCAATGGCGCCCTCACGCCCGAAGGGGTGATCTACTTCTCGAGTAATGTCGGGGCTTTGCAACTGAATGAACTGACCGGCCCCGAGAAGTTCTACGCTATCCTTCGCGATTTCGGGTTCGGGCGCCCCACGGGGATCGAACTCGGCGGCGAGGAGCGGGGGCTGGTCAATAGCTGGGGCAGCCCGACCTACAACGATCTGAACTTTCTGACCAACGCCTATGGCCAGGGCGTCTCCGTCACCCCGCTGCAGATGGTGCAGGCCATGGCGGCCATCGCCAATGATGGGGTGATGATGCGGCCCTACGTCGTCGAACGCCGCTGCGATGGGTCCGTCTGCACTGCTACCGAGCCGGTGGAGGCGGGACGGCCGGTCGAGCCAGGGGTGGCATGGACGGTGCGGCGGATGCTGATGCATTCGGCCAACCATTACGCGCCCGTGGTGTGGGGACCGATCACCGGTAGTTACGCCGATACCTGGCTCGTGCCCGGCTATCGCGTGGGGGCGAAAACCGGCACTTCCAGCATCCCGATCGAGGGTGGGGGCTACGATCCCAACTACACCATCGGCTCGGTGCTGGGCTTTGGGCCCCTTGACAATGCCCACTTCGCCGTGCTGGTCAAGATTGACCGGCCCAAAGATGATATCTGGGGCGTCGGCACCGCCATCCCGGTCTTCTACAAGGTGATGGACGAGTTGCTGCGCTACGAACGCCTCCCGCCCGATCCGGCCCTGGTTGACCCGGGGCAATCGTAGCGGGCGCCGGTGTATCAGCTTCTTCTCATCAGGCGCGGCCTCGCCGCGGCGCATGGGGAAGGGGAACATGGACTATAATTGCCCTCGACTTTCCCCTGGCTTCTACGGGGTTCGGAGGGCAAGGTGCTGCAGTTGCTTGATGTCTTGATCGGGGTGCAACCGCGCTGGTCCCGCGCGACGCCGTCGCTCCCGGCCGCATGGCAGACGGTGAGCTTCGGCGAGGTGGTGACCGACTCGCGGGAGGTCGAGCCGGGCACGCTCTTCCTCGCCCTGGCGGGCGAACGCACCGATGGACACAATTTTCTGGCCGATGTGCTGGCGCGCGGCGCGCGGGGGGCCCTGGTCACCCGCGCCGCGGTCGAGGCCCGGCGCGAGGCCCTCGGCGGGGTCGCCCGCCCCTGGGTCGTCGTCGAGCCCGCCACCGCCGAGGGTCTGGCCGATGCGCCGCCCGATGCGTGCCTGCTCATCGCCGTAGACGACCCGCTGATGGCTGTCCAGCGGCTGGCCGTCTACCATCGCCGAAAGCTCACGCCTACCGTTGTTGGTATCACCGGAAGCGTGGGCAAGACCTCCACCAAGGAGGTCGTGGCGGCCGTGTTGAGCCGCCGCTTCCGAACCTTAAAAAGTAAACGCAGTTTTAATAGCGAGGCCACCCTTCCGACCTCCCTGCTCCGGTTAACGCCCGACCACGATGTCGCCGTGCTGGAGATGGGCATGTGGGCGCCGGGCGAGATCCGCTTCCTGGCGGCGCTCGCCCGGCCCCAGGTCGGGATCGTGACCAATGTCGGCCCGTCGCACCTCGAACGCCTCGGCAGCATGGAGGCGATTGGCTGGGCCAAGAGCGAATTGCCCGAGAGTCTGCCCGCCGAGGGCTGGGCCATTCTCAACGCCGATGATCCCCGCGTGCGGGCCATGGCCGCGGCTACGCCGGCCCGCGTCTTTACCTACGGCTGCTCCGCCGACGCCGATCTGCGCGCTGATGCTATCGCCAGCTTCGGCCTCGAGGGGATCGCCTTCGTCGCCCATCACGCCGGCGCCAGGGTGTCGCTCCGTTTGCCCATGATCGGCAGACATAACGTGTATACCGCCCTGGCCGCGGCCAGCGCCGGCCTCGTGCTGGGTATGCCCTGGCACGAGATTGTCGCGGGTCTCTGTGACCTGCAAGCCGACGCGCGCGTCAAGGTGATGACAACCCCCACCGGCGCGACGTTGATTGACGACACCTACAATGCCGCGCCGGCCTCGACCCTCGCGGCCCTCGATGTGCTGGCCGACCTCGATGGTCCCCGGGTTGCCATTCTCGGCGATATGCTGGAGCTTGGCGCGCTCGAGGAAGAGGGGCACCGCCGCGTCGGGCGGCAGGTCGCTCGTGTCGCCGCGCGGCTGATTACCCTGGGGCCGCGGGCGCGCTGGATCGCCGATGAGGCCCTGGCGGCCGGGATGCCTCCCGAAGGGGTGCTGGCCTGCAGTCGTCACGAGGAAGTGGTCGCCGCCGCGCGACCGCTGCTGGCCCCCGGCGTTCGCGTGCTGGTCAAAGGCTCGCGCGCCATGGAGATGGAACGCATCGTCGCCGCTCTGCAACGGCGATCGGAGGAGGAGTGAGGTGGACGTCCTACGTGCGGTGCTGGTGCAGGATATGGCCCGCGCGCTGCTCCTTGCCGCAGCCGCGTTCGCGCTGACCCTGATCGTCGGCGCGTGGTACGTGCCGTTTGCCCGCCGGCACAAACTTGGCAAGCAGATCCGCGCCGATGGCCCCCAGAGCCACCTGACCAAGATGGGCACCCCGACGATGGGCGGGATTATGGTCGTCAGCACGGTGGTGGTGCTTACGGTGCTGTTCAATCTGGTGGATCGCTGGTCAATGCTGCTGCCCCTGGCCGTGCTGGTGAGCTTCGCCGTGCTCGGCGGGGTGGATGATTGGATGAGCCTGACCGGTTCCCGCTCCAAAACCTACGGCTTTACCGTCCGTTATAAGTTCTGGCTGATGATGGCGGTGGCCTTCATCGCCTCGCTGGCGCTCTACCTGCCGCCGCCGTTCGGCCTCGGCCACGAAGGGCGCTTGCAGATCCCCTTCGTCGGCGAGCGCGATATCGGGGTGTTCTTCATCCCCATCGCTACGCTGATTATCGTGTTCATCGCCAATGCGGTGAACCTGACCGATGGCCTCGATAGTCTCGCCGGCTGGAACCTGACCCTGGCCTTCGGCGCCTATGGCGTGATGACCTTCCTGGCCGAGCCGCGCCTCACCAACCTTATGGCCTTCAGTTTCACCCTGGTCGGGGCCTGCGCGGCCTTTCTCTGGTACAATGCTCACCCGGCCCAGGTCTTCATGGGCGATCTCGGCGCGCTGGCCCTCGGCGCGACCCTGGCGGTGGTCGCCCTGCAATCCCAGCAGTGGCTCTTGCTCCCCGTCGTTGGCTTCGTCTTCGTGGTTGAGGCCCTGTCGGTGATCATCCAGACCGGCTATTTCAAGTGGACGAAGTGGCGCTACGGCCAGGGCCGCCGGGTTTTTAAGATGGCCCCGCTCCACCATCACTTCGAACTGCTCGGCTGGAGCCAGGTGCAGGTGACCCAGCGGTTCGTGTTGATCGCCACGGTCGCGGCGATGGTCGGCATCTCCCTGGCCATCCTCTTCGCCCCTCCCGCGCCAAAACAGGCCGAGCAGAATCCAACCACCCTCGTGGTCGAGACCAATCCGTAATGATCGACCTTCGCGGCAAGCGCGTGCTGGTGATGGGCCTGGGGGTCCATGGCGGCGGTCTGGGTGTCGCGCAGTGGCTGCTGGGCCAGGGGGCGGCGATTACCGTCACCGACCTGGCTTCCCCCGAGGCCCTGGCCGCGCCGCTGGCCATCCTGAACGCCGCCGCCGCCCGGATCGGCGCCAGCGTGGCCTACACCCTGGGCGAACACCGCGCCGAGGATTTCACCTCCCACGATCTGGTCGTCGCCAACCCCGCCGTCCGCCCCGATTCGCCCTGGCTGGCCCTGGCCCGCGCCGCCGGGGCGCCGGTCGAGACGGAGATGACGCTCTTCTTCCGCGCCTGTCGCGGCCCTATTCTCGGCGTTACCGGCACCAAGGGCAAGACCACCACGGCCCTGCTCCTCGGCGCGATGCTGCGCGAAGTCTTCCCCGATACGGTGGTGGCCGGGAACATGCGCGTCTCGGCCCTGGCAGCCCTCGACAGCATCGGCCCCGCCACGCCCGTGGTGCTGGAACTGTCGAGTTTCCAGCTCGAGCGCCTTGGGGCCGCCGGCCTCAGCCCGCGCTACGCGCTGATCACCAATCTCTCGGCGGACCACCTCGACTGGCATGGTTCGATGGAAGCCTACGCCGCCGCCAAGCGCCAGATCTACTGGCACCAGTCCGCCGACGGGATCGTGGCGCTGAATGGCGCCGATGATGCGTCGGTCGAGTATTTTCCGCTATCCCCCCATGGGGGCCGGCTGATCCGCGTCTGCGCCGGCCCGGCCTGGTCACAGGCGGCCTGCCGCTACCCCCAACCCCCGCGGCGCCCGGCGGCGACGGTGGCGTTGCATGATGATCGAGTGATCTGGGACGACCCGGAGGGGGTCTTTGGCCCGCCCTCGCCGCCGGGAGGCGAAGCGCTCTTCGCCCGCGACGAGGTGCGCCTGCCCGGCGCGCATAATCTCGCCAACGCGATGATGGCCGCCGCCCTGGCGCGGGGCTTCGGCGTCGCCGCCGCGTCCCTCCGCGCCGCCCTGCGCGGCTTCGGCGGCGTCGAGCATCGCCTGGAACTGGTGCGCGAACTCGAAGGGGTGCGCTACGTCAACGATACCACCGCCACCAACCCCGCCGCCGCCCGCGCCGCTCTGGAGACCATCGCCCCGCCGGTGGTGTTGATCGCCGGGGGCGCCGACAAGCGCCTCGAGTTCGCCGCCCTGGGCGCGGCGATCGCCCGCCGGGTCAAGGCCCTGGTCCTGCTGGAGGGTAGCGCCACGCCGCGCCTGCTCGAGGCCGTGCGCGCCGCGGCCTCCGGCCCGCCCCTCGTCAGCGGGCCGTATGGCGACCTGGCGACGGCGCTCCGCGCCGCCCGCGCCCTCGCCGCGCCCGGTGATACGGTGCTCCTTTCCCCCGGCTGCGCCAGTTTCGGCATGTTCCGCAACGAGTTCCATCGCGGCGAGGAGTTCCGGCGCCTGGTGGGCGAGTTATGAGCGGCGACCGGGTTGCGCTGCGCGGGCATGGGGCGGTTGGGGAAACCTGGTTTTCCCATCCCCTCACCCCGTGGGAGGGTTTGGGAGGGCGCAGCCCTCCCAAAAACAACCGTATGTTCATTGCGGTGGTGTGCGACGCAGCCGCATGGATGGCTCATGTGAACCCGTGCCCCCTGGCCGTACCTGTTCACACCTGGGGTAACCCATGCGCCTGCGAGCGAGGGCGGTTCGCCCCCGTCGCGTCTCCGCGGGCAAGCTGCCCGCGCTCCCAGGAGATAATGTGAACACTTACCCCCTGGCCCTCCATTTGCCGCAGGCCCCCGTTCCGGCTATCCTGTAGGCTATGACACAACCATCCGACGAGTCCAATGAACTGGACGAGGCGCTACGGCGCCTGGAACGGGAGTTCGGGGCGCGCCGGCCCGCGGAAGCGCCTGAAGACCCGGGCCGATCGCTGCTGGGGAGCGACCCGGTGAGCCAGGCGGCCCCGCCACCCCCGCCACGGGCGCCGGTGTTGCTGGCCAGGCCGCCACGGGTCGTGTGGGTGCTGCTGGCGGCGATCCTGCTGATGTACGCCCTGAGCACCCTGCTCAGCGCTTCCCTGTTCCAGCCCGATCTGCTGGTGTTGCTCGTGCTGGGGGCCAAGGAAAATGGCCTGATTGACGCCGGCCAGTACTGGCGCCTGGTTGGAGCCATGTTTCTGCACGCCAACCTCATCCATATCTTCTTCAACAGCTTCGCCCTCTACGCCCTCGGTCCCGAGAGCGAACGGATCTACGGCGCGCCGCGCTTCCTGGCGCTCTACTTCCTGGCCGGGATCGGCGGCAGCGTGGCGTCATATCTGCTCTCACCCGCGCCCGCCGTCGGCGCCAGCGGGGCGATCTTCGGGCTGATCGGCAGCCTGGGGGTTTTCTACTACCTGAACCGTGCCACCCTCGGCGAGTTCGGACGGGCCCAGCTCCAGAGCATGGTCGCGATCGCGGTGATCAACCTGATCATCGGCTTTTCGTCCGCCGGGGTGATTGACAACTGGGGCCACCTGGGCGGGCTGATCGCTGGCGCGCTGGCGGGAGTGGCCCTGGCGCCGCGTCTGAGGCTGGACCCGCGTTTCTACCCGCCGGTGCTGGCGCGCAGCGCGCCGCCGTGGGGATGGGCCGCCGTGGCGGCGCTGTTCATCGGGTTGATCGCGCTCGCCGTGCTCCTGCCGGGGGCCAGGTGAGCACGAGCGGGCAAGCAGGGGGAACCTGTGACCGAACGCACCTCCAGACCGGATTACGTCCTGCTCGCTACCGTAGGCTCACTGGTGGCCCTGGGCCTGGTGATGGTCTACAGCGCGAGCTTTATCGAGGCTTTCCGCGACCACGAGAATCAGTACTACTACCTGGTGCGCCAGACGATCGGCGCCATCATCGGCACGATCGGAATGCTTGCCGCTATTCGGATCGATTATCGAATCTGGCGGCGGTACTCGGTGCACCTGATGGGAGCGGCGCTCCTGCTGCTCTTCCTGGTGCTGATCCTGCCCGATTCGCTGACCAGGGTCAATAACTCGCGCTCGTGGATCCGTTTCGGCGAAGGCGTGCTCGGCCTGGTGAGCGTCCAGCCCGCCGAACTGGCGAAACTGGCGATTATTATCTACTTCGCCGACTGGCTCTCGCGGCGCAGCGAGAAGTTAGGGAACGTGACCTACGGCTTGATCCCCTTCAGCGTGATGCTTGGCCTGGTCTGCGGCCTGGTGATGCTGCAGCCCGACCTGGGCACCACCGTCGTGCTGGTGCTGATCGGCGGGGTGATCTACTTCGCCGCCGGGGCCAATCTCTGGCACGTGGCCGGCGCCGCCACGCTGGCCGCCGGGGCCTTCTGGTTCATGGTCTTCGTGATGGGGGTTCGCAACTATCGCATCCTGGCCTTTCTCGACCCCTGGAAATACTACGACACCTTCGGCTTCCAACCCATCCACGCGATGCTGGCCCTGGGCAGCGGAGGGATCTTCGGCCAGGGGTTGGGCCAGGCGCGCCAGAAGTTCCAGTGGCTGCCACAGGCCTACACCGATACGATTTTTGCTATTATCGGTGAAGAACTGGGGTTGATCGGCACGCTGGCGGTGATGGCGGCCTTTGTGGTGTTCGCCTATCGCGGTTTTCGCATCGCCGGGCGCGCGCCCAACCCCTTCGCCGCCCTGGTGGCCGTGGGTATCACCAGTTGGATCTGCCTCCAGGCGCTGCTCAATATCGCGGTGACCACCTCGCTGTTGCCCTTCACCGGGTTGACGCTGCCGTTTCTCTCGTATGGCAATACCTCGCTCTACACGAGTATGATCGCCGTCGGCATTCTGTTGAACATCTCGAAACATACCGTTCAGTACCACGCTCAGGAGATCACCGATGCCCCGCCCCTTCGGCGCCTCCCCGCCTTCTTCAGCCTGCAGCATCGTTTTGTCTGGCGGGGGCACGGGCGGTCACGTGTACCCGGCCCTGGCGGTCGCCGCAGCTATCGCCGTCGCTAGGCCCGGCGACGACGCGCCGCACCTGGTGTACGTGGGGAGCATCGGGGGTATGGAGGAACGCATCGTGGCCAGCGAGAGCCGGTTGCCCTTCCGCGGGCTTCCCGCGGCGGCCTTGCGCGGGCGCGGGCCGTTGGAACTGGCCCGTGGGGCCGCCACCATGGCCGCCGGCGCGCACGCGGCATGGCGATTGCTCGCCGAAGTGCGGCCCGGCGCTATTCTGGGAACCGGTGGCTACGTCTGCGTGCCGCTCTTCCTCGCCGCCCGCGGTCGCGGCGTGCCCACGCTGATCTACCTGCCCGACGTCGTGCCCGGTCTGGCCGTGCGTTTCCTCTCGCGCATCGCCACTCTCACGGCGACCAGCGTCGAGGAGTCCCTGCCGCGTCTGGGGCTGCGGCCCGGCCATCCCCGCGCCCTGGTGACCGGCTACCCCGTGCGCCCGGAGTTGTTCGCCCAGGATCGGGCAACCTGCCGGCGGGCTTTCGACCTCACCGACGATCTCCCGGTGGCGCTGGTGTATGGCGGCAGCCGCGGCGCGCGCAGCCTCAACCGGGCCATAGCGGCCCTGCTGCCGGATCTGCTCGCTCACTGTCAGATCATCCACGTCTGTGGCCGCGAAGGCGATGAGGTCTGGTTGCGGGAGACGGCCGCGCGCCTCCCGGCGACCTTGCAAGCGCGTTACCGGCTCTTTCCCTACCTCGGCGGCGATGCGGGGCCGCGCTCGATGCCGCGCGCCTTCGGTGCGGCCGACCTGGCCGTGTGTCGGAGCGGCGCCTCTACCCTGGCCGAGTTGCCCGCCGCGGGCCTCCCGGCCATCCTGGTGCCCTACCCTTACGTTCATCAAGACGAAAACGCCGAGTACCTGACGCGCCGGGGCGCCGCGGTGAAGGTGCCCGATGGGCAAATGCTCGGCAACGGACCACCGCAGGCAGGGCCGCTCTACCAGACTATGATCCGCCTGGTTCACGATCCGGCGGAACGCGCGCGGATGGCCGCCCGGAGCCGGGCGCTGGCCCGGCCCGACGCCGCGCGTAACCTGGCTGATGCCCTGCTTGGTCTCGCTGCAAGGAGGGGTGGCTGATGGATCTCACTGGAGCAGGTCAACTCATACCACTCGCGCAGACGTCGATCACCCTGACCCTGACCGGGGTGACCCTCTTGTTGATCGTGCTAGCCATTGGCGGGTACTGGGGCTTCCAGCAAGGCTTTCGCAACATGCTCACCGTGACCATCTGGACGATTGCCGCCTACGTTCTCACCATCCAGGGTGGCGACTTTGTCATCGGGGTCATCAACCGCCTCTGGCAGAACGGCCCCGCCCTGATCGCCTTCTTGCTCGGGCAGGACCCCGATGTTGCGCCGCGACTCGATCCGCTGATCAGCCCGACGTTGCAGATCCCGCTCTTCTTTCGGGTGGTCACCTTTGTGGCCCTGGTGTTCCTGGGCTTCTTCTTTAACAAGACCGCCGCCTGGCGCGGCAATCCCAGCCCCAAGGAGCCGCTGGCCCAACCCCTGGGCCTCTTCGTGGGCGCGCTCGTGGTCCTGCTCTGGTCCAATGCGGCGGTGAACTTCTGGACGGAGTATCGGGAGGCTGGCGGCGCCACGGTTGATCCGCTGGACCGCTTTCTGAATGCGCTCCCCGATGTGGGGGCGTTCATCCCGTCGCTGATTACGATCTTCTTTCTGATCTTGATTATTCTGGTGGTGGTCAACTTTCCGAAGGTCTGGAAGCCCTGAGCCAGGAGGGGCGCGCGAGGGCGTCAACCCTCCCGCGGGCAGGGGCGTGGGGCAACCGGGTTGCCCCACCTGCTTCCAGTCTCGCCATCCGCGGGCGCGGGGCGGCGTGGAGGGCCGCGCCGCCCCCGAAAGAGGGCGCGCACAACAGCCATGCACTACCACATCATTGGCATCGCCGGGTCGGGCATGAGCGCCATTGCCGCGATCCTGCTCGATCAGGGCCACAGCGTCAGCGGGTCGGATCCGAGCGCCAACCGCCTCACCGCGGCGCTGGCCGCCCGGGGAGCCACGATCTACCAGGGTCACGCGCCGGCCCACGTCGCCGGCGCCGACGCGGTGCTGGCCACCGCCGCCGTGCGCTCCGACCACCTGGAACTGGTCGCGGCGCGCGCCGCGGGCATTCCCGTGCTCGGCCGGGCCGACCTGTGGCGCGAGTGGTCGCAGCAGCGCCCGGTGGTGGCCGTGGCCGGCGCCCATGGCAAGACGACCACCAGCGCCATGATCGCCGTGGCCCTGCGCGGGGCCGGTATCGAGGCGGGCTACCTGATTGGCGCCGAAGCCCCCGACCTGGGCGGCAACGCCGCCTGGGGTCGCCCCGACACGCCCCTGGTCATCGAGGCCGATGAGTACGACCGGGTCTTCCTTGCCCTGCGCCCCGCGGTCGCCGTGATTACCAACGTGGAGTGGGATCACCCTGACATCTACCCCTCCGCCGAGGAGTACGCCGCCGCCTTCGCCCGCTTCGCCGCCCTCGCGCCCGCGCCCGACCGCGTGGTGCTCTGCGGCGACGATCCGGGCGCCCTGGCCCTCGGTCTGACCGGGGCGACGCTCTACGGCATCGAAGAGGCGCTCGCCACCGACCCGGTCGCGTGCCGCCTGGCGCCCTTCGACTGGTCGGCCAGCGGTGTGGCGCCCACCGCCGACGGCGGCGTGCGCTTCGACCTGTGGCGCTACAACCGGCAACGCTTCGCCCGGCGGCGCCCTGGCAGTCTCAGCCTGCGCCTGCCGGGGCGCCACAATGTCCGTAACGCCCTGGCGGCCCTGGCCGTCTGCGCGCTGCTCCAGGCCCCACTCGACGCCGCCGCGCGCGCCCTGGCCGCCTTCCGCGGCACGGCGCGCCGCTTCGAGATCAAAGGCGAAGCTGCGGGTGTGACCGTGGTTGATGACTACGCCCATCATCCCACCGAGGCCCGCGCCACGCTGGAGGCGGCGCGGTTGCGCTTTCCGGGCCGGCGGCTGGTGCTCTACCTGCAACCCCATACCTTCAGCCGCACAGCCGCCCTGCTCGATGCCTGGCCGGCGGCCTGCGCCGCCGCCGATCTGGTGCGTGTCGGCGATGTGTACGCCGCCCGCGAGCAGGGTGACGCCCCGGCCCTGGCCCGCGCCCTGGCCGAACGGGTTGCCGCCCTGGGGCTCGACGCGCGCTACGCCGGCGGCGTCGAGGCCGCCGCGCGCCTCCTTGCCGCCGAGGTGCGGCCGGGCGACGTGGTGCTCACCCTTGGCGCCGGTGATGGCGACCGCGTCGGCGTGCTGCTGCTGGAGCATGTGCGTGCCGGATGATCCAGGGCCGCAGCGCGCCATCGCCCTGATCCAGACGCGCCATGCCCAATCTACAATCCAAAATCTACAATCCAAAATCTACAATCCAACCATGGACCTCGCCACCGCTCCGCTCCCCATCAGCGAGAACGAACCAATGGAGCGCCACACCTCCTGGCGCGCCGGCGGTGTCGCGCGCTACTACGCCGAGGTCGGCGCCCGCGCCGAAGCGCTGGCCCTGGCGGCCTGGGCCGGCGTCCAGGGCCTGGCGCTGGTCTGGGTAGGGCGCGGCACCAATCTGCTGGTGCGCGACACGAGCTATCCCGGCCTCGTCGCAGTGTACCGGGCGCAACAGTGGCAGCTTGACGAACACGGCGATACCGCCGCGTTGACCGTCGAAGCCGGCGCCCCGATGGCCGGTCTGGCCCGCCGGCTCGCCGCCATGGGTTGGGCCGGCCTGGAGTGGGCCGAGGGTTTGCCTGGCACTGTCGGCGGGGCCGTGGTCGGCAACGCCGGGTGCTATGGGGGCGATACCGCCCAGGTCCTGCTGAGCGCCGACCTGTTGATGGACAACGTGGTCGAAACCTGGCCCGTCGAGCGGCTGGCCTACGGCTATCGCACCAGCGCCCTCAAAGGGGCGCCGGGCGCGATCCCGCCCCTGGTGCTGTCGGCCACCTTCCGGCTCGTCCGCGACGACCCGGCCAGGCTCATGGAGTCCATGCAACGCATTGCTGCCGAACGCAAGCGCAAAACTCCCGCCGGGAGTTCCTGTGGCAGCGTGTTCAAGAACCCGCCCGGTGACAGCGCCGGGCGCCTGATCGAGCGCGCGGGGCTGAAGGGCCGCCAGGTGGGCGGCGCGGTCATCAGCCCCGTCCACGCCAACTACATTGTCAACACCGGCGGCGCCACCGCCACCGACATCCTGACCTTGATTGACCTCGCCCGGAGCGAGGTGTTGCGCCAGTTCGGCGTCGCGTTGGAGTTGGAGGTGTGTGTGTTGTGAAGGCGCGCGGCGCCGCCGGGATGAAAAAGGTTGTTCCTGGGAGGGCTTTGCCCTCCCAGACCCTCCCGCGGGCGGGGGTGTGGGTAAACCAGGTTTCCCCACACCCCTCTCCGAGCGCCTATGTTCACGTCAGGAGAAGCAACGGATGTCCGGCAAAATGACCGTCGCCGTGCTCTTCGGCGGCCAGAGCGGCGAACACGAGGTCTCCCTGGTCTCCTCCCATGCCATTATGACCACCCTGGACCCCGCGCGCTACGAGGTGTTGCCGGTGGGGATCAGCAAAGCGGGCCGCTGGCTGGCCGGCGCGGGCGCCCACGCCGCCCTGGTTGCCGCCGCCGATCCCGCCCGCCTGCCGGCGGGTGTGACGCTCTCCAGCGAAGTCGCCGGGCCGTTGATCGAGGACTTCGACCTCCTCCATGCCGCCGGCCAGGTGGACGTGGTCTTCCCCGTGCTGCACGGGCCGATGGGCGAGGACGGCACGGTGCAGGGCCTGCTGGAACTGGCGGGTCTGCCCTACGTCGGCTGCGGCGTGGCGGCGAGCGCGGTAGGGATGGACAAGGCCCTGATGAAGGCCGCCTTCGCCGCCGCCGGCCTGCCGCTGCTCCCCTGGCTCCTCGTGCGCCGCGTGGACCTGGCCGATCTCGAGGCCGTCTGTGCGCGGGTCGAAGCGGCGCTACGCTACCCCGTCTTCGTCAAGCCGGCAAATATGGGCAGCAGCGTCGGCGTCAGCAAGGCCCAGGACGGCGATGGCCTGCGGGCGGCCCTGGCCGAGGCGGCCCGCTACGACCGGCGCATCATTGTGGAGCAGGGCATCCCGGCGCGCGAGATCGAGGTCAGCGTGCTCGGCAACGACACGCCGGAAGCCAGCGTGCCCGGCGAGATCGTGCCTGCGGGCGAGTGGTACGACTACACCGCCAAGTATCTCGCCGGGGCCTCGCGCCTGTTGATCCCCGCGCCGCTGGAGGTCGATCTGGCCGAACGGGCGCGCGCCCTGGCCCGGCAAGCCTTTCTGGCGATTGACGGCGCCGGCCTGTCGCGGGTGGATTTTCTGCTCGACCGCGAGACCGGGGACCTCTGGCTGAACGAGGTCAACACCATGCCCGGCTTCACGCCGATCAGTATGTACCCCCGGTTGTGGGCCAGCAGTGGGCTGGCCTACCCCGATCTGCTCGACCGGCTCATTCAACTGGCGCTGGAACGCCATCAGCAACGTCGCGCCGCGCGGCCCGAATAACGAATAAACCGAATAAACCGTACACCAGGTTTCCGTCCGTCAAGCAACATCAACAGGCGCACCATGGAGTATAACACCCCCAACACCCGTGAACGCATCGCGGCGCGCCGCCAGCAGCGGCGCGCCGCGCCATCCCCGGCGGCGCCGCGGCGGCCTCCGGCGGCCCCGCCGCCGGGCCAGCAGGCCGTGCCGGGCATGCGGCGCGCGCTGACCGCCTGGCTGTCGAACGGCCGGCTCCTCAGCCTGGCGCTCTGCCTTGCCAGCGTTGGCATCCTGGCCTACGCCCTCGCCTCCCCGCGCTTCAGCGTGTGGCAGATCCGCGTCGAGGGCAACCGCATCCTCGAAGCCGAACTGGTCACCGATCTGGCCGATGCCCTCGGGCGGCCCATCTGGTTCGTGAAACCCGCCGCCGTCGCCGCGCGCTTGCGCGAGAACGCCTACATCGCCTCCGCCTCGGTGGACCTGGCCCTGCCCGATGTTCTGCGCATCCGCATCGTTGAACGCCGCCCTGAGGTGCGCTGGCAGGCGGGCGGCGTGCACTACCTGGTGGATGGCGCCGGCAAGGTCCTCGGCCCGGCCCGCGAAAGCGCCACCGACGACGTGCTGGTCATCGCCGACCACTCGCACCTGGAGTTGAAGCCTAATGACCTGGTGGATGTTGACGCCGTGCATCTGGCCCAGGAACTGGCCCTGCGCCTGCCGGTGGAACTGGGCCTTACTCCGGCCCAGATCGGCTGGGACTACGGCCTGGGCGTGTTCGTGCGCGGCCCGCTCGGGCAGACCATCGTGTTTGGACAGAGTGAGCATCTTGATCGTAAGCTGGCCATATTGAACATATTGTTGCAAGATCAAACTGCGTTTACGTATCTCGATCTACGACCATCGAACCCGTTCTACCAGAACCGGGCGCCCGTCGCGCCCGTCCCGGTCAACCCTCCGGCCCCGTAGGGTCCTGACGTGAACATGGGGGAACCTGGTTCCCCCATCCCCCCACCCGCGGGAAGGTAAGGGTGCAGCCCTTGCGCAGGGGGATGGAGAAACCGGGTTTCCCCATCCCCCCGCCCGCGGGAGGGTGTGGGAGGGCGCTGCCCTCCGAGGAACAACCGCTGCGCATCCCGGTAGTGTGGAGCAGGGGGTGTGGGGAAACCTGGTTTCCCCGGCCCCTCACCCAGGGGGAGGGTGCGGGAGGGCGCAGCTCTCCCAGGAGCAATCTTTTTTGCATTCCGGTTGATGTGCGGCGTAGCCGCACGGACGACTGAGGTGTGGCAGAGAGCAACCCTTTCCGCGGTTGCGCGCCAACTGCGAAAAGACGAGAGAACGCTATGCAACGAACCATCGTTGGAATCGATGTCGGTACCACCAAAGTCTGCACCATTGTGGCCCAGGTGTCCGACGCGGGCAAGCTCAATATCCTCGGGGTTGGCCTCACCCCGAGCAAAGGCCTCGACAAGGGGGTGGTGGTCAACATAGACGACGCCGTCAACGCGATCACCGCCAGCGTCGAGAAGGCCGAACGCCTGAGCGGCTACCGCGTCGCCACCGCCTTCGTGGGGGTGAGCGGCCGCCACATCTCCTCGCTCAACAGCCGGGGCGTGGTGGCGGTGCAGCGGCCCGACCGCGAGATCACCCGCAACGACGTCGCGCGGGCGGTTGAGTCGGCCCAGGCGGTGGCCATTCCCACCCAGCGCGAGATTATCCACGTCATTCCCCGCGCCTACGTGGTGGACGGCAACGAGGGCATCCGCGATCCCATCGGCATGAGCGGCTTTCGCCTGGAGGTGGAGACCCACATCGTCACCGGCGAGGTGATGGCCATCCAGAACCTTATCCGCAGCGTGCAGAAGGCGGGGTTGGAGATTGACGACCTGGTGCTGCAACCGCTGGCCTCTGGCGAGGCGGTGCTCACCGACGAGGACAAGGATCGCGGGGTCATGCTCGTTGACATCGGCGGCGGCACCACCGACATCGCCATCTTCGTGCAGGGCGGGGTCTGGCATACCAGTGTCATCTCGGTGGGCGGCAATCACTTTACGAATGACATCACCTACGTGCTGCACACGCCCCACAACACCGCCGAGTACCTGAAGATCCGCTACGGCAGCGCCATCGCCGAGGAGCCGTCGCGCGAGGGTGAAGAGGGCGACCTGGTCGAGATTGATACCCTGACAGTCGGCGAGAAGCAGAAAATAAGCCGGCACCTGCTCAACGAGATCATCCAGGCCCGGGCCGAGCAGGTGGTGGAACTCATATACAACGAGATCAAGCGCAGCGGCTACGAGGGCCTGCTCCCGGCGGGCATCGTCCTCACCGGCGGAGCCGCCCAGTTGAGTCGCTTCGACGAACTGGTGCGCGAAATGCTCGGCATGCCGGTGCGCATCGGCGTGCCCGCCGATCTCAGCGGCCTGGCCGACTCCCTCGACAGCCCGACCTATGCCACCGGCGTGGGTCTGCTGCGCTGGGGCTCGCGCCACGGACTTTCGATGCTCGGACCCACCCATCGTTCCGAGGAGCGGCAAGGGTGGGGCAATGTCTACGAACGTTTCAAGGGCTGGCTACGGGAGTTTCTGCCGTGAACGGGCCGCGCCGTGGTCCAATGCTCGGGGTTGCGCCACGGTGCGGCTCCGTCACCAGCAGGGACGTGGGGAACCCCGGGGTTGAGGTGAACATAACCGCGCCCCCCGTGGGAGGGTGCGGGAGGGCTTTGCCCTCCCAGGAACAACCTTCCTTGCAGCAGGGGGATGGGGAAACCAGGTTTCCCCAAACCCTTACCCGGTGGGAGGGCTTTGCCCTCTCAGGAACAACCTTCCTTGCAGCAGGGGGATGGGGAAACCAGGTTTCCCCAAACCCTCACCCGGTGGGAGGGTTTGGGAGGGCTGCGCCCTCCCAGGAACAACCTATTTTCGTGTATTTACCAGGAGGAATACTATGGTTGACCGCACCAACAATGGCCTGGCGCTCGAAGATTTCGCGCAGATCAAGGTCGTGGGAGTTGGGGGTGGAGGCAGCAACGCAGTGGATCGCATGATCGCCGACGGGGTGCAGGGGGTGGAGTTCATCACCGTCAACACCGACGTGCAGGCCCTGATGCACTCCCTGGCGCCGACGCGCATCCGTATCGGCGACAAGCTGACCCGCGGGCTGGGTTCGGGGGGCAACCCGGTGATCGGCCAGAAGGCCGCCGAGGAGAACCAGGAGGACATCTACGAGCAGCTCAAAGGGGCGGATATGGTCTTCGTGGCCGCCGGCATGGGCGGCGGCACCGGCACCGGCGCCTCGCCGATCATTGCCGGGATCGCCCACGACCTCGGCGCGCTGACCGTGGGCGTGGTCACGCGCCCCTTCACCTTCGAGGGCAACCATCGCCGCAAGCTGGCCGAGGCCGGCATCGATCAGTTGCGCCCCGTGGTTGATACGCTGATCGTCATCCCCAACGATCGCCTGCTCCAGATGGCCAGCAAGAACACCTCCTTCACCCAGGCCTTCCAGATGGCCGACAACGTGCTGCGCCAGGGCATCCAGGGCATCGCCGACCTCATCACCCAGCGCGGCTTGATCAACCTCGATTTCGCCGATGTTAAGACGATCATGGCCCAGCAGGGGTCGGCGCTGATGGCCATTGGCTACGGCAAGGGCGACAGCCGCGCCGTTGATGCGGTGAACCAGGCCATCGCCAGCCCGTTGCTCGAAGTCAGCATTGATGGCGCCAAGGGGGTGCTCTTCAACGTGACTGGCGGCGAGGACCTCGGCATCCTCGAAGTCTACGAGGCCGCCGACATCGTCGCCAGGCAGGTCGATCCCGACGCGCACATCATGGTCGGCGCGGTGATTGATCCGACCTACCCGCCCGGCGAGATCAAGGTCACGCTGATCGCCACCGGCTTTGACCTGAACAAGCCCAACGCCGGCGCGCAGCGTTCGCGTTCCTACCCCACCGCGGCCACCAGCGCCGGCCATGCCACCGCGCGCCAACCGCAACCCAATCCGGTGTCGCGCCAGCCGCAACCCGCGCCGCAGCCCCGCGTCGCGCCCAGCTTCAGCAGCAGCGATGATCTCGACATTCCGCCGTTCCTGCGGAACCGCAATCGCAAGTAACCTGGCCCCGGGTCAGGGGGTGGGGGAAACCAGGTTTCCCACCCCCCTGCCTGTGGGAGCCTGTGGCAATGGGGCAATGCAATGGATTGACAATTCCGCCGCGCCTCGCTATAATACACGTCCAATTTTACAACGGGGAGGGGTTAACACCCCTCCCCGTTGTCACCTTAAGCCATTGGTACGATACAACTTCGTAGCACTCTGGCTCGTACAGTGTAAAGTATTTGCAACGGGTATCGCCAGGCGTTCCGGTGGTCGCAGTGGAGTTCCCCGATGAAGCCACGTCGCTGGTACAGCAGCCGCGAGTTCAACCCGCACCCCGTGCCGCCGCCGGCGCGTCCGTTGCGTGACCAGGCTTACTGGCGCTGGATGGGTCGCACCCGCCTGGAGCAAGGACCGATCATCAGGCGCGCAACCCCGCACGCCGGCGCCGCCCACGTGCGCCGCGCGCGCGCGCCGCGGGCCCCTCGCCCGCCCCGGCGGATCAACGCGGCCTGAAGCGGGAAGGTCCGGCCTTCCCGGATCGCGTTACAGGGGTTATGGGGGAACCTGGTTCCCCCATGGTCACCTCAGCCGTCCATGCGGCTCCGCCACACAACGCCGCAATGAACATACGTTTGTTCTTGGGAGGGCACAGCCCTCCCAAACCCTCCCGTGGGTGGGGGAATGGGGAAACCCGGTTTCCCCATTCCCCCTGCTCGAGCGGCAATCCGTTGCAACGAAGGTGATTGCCCCCTCCCCAGCCCTCCCCCGCTGGGGGAGGGAGTCCGGCTCCTCCCCCCAGCGGGGGGAGGCTGGGAGGGGGGCTGCGGCGCCGCATGCGCTTAGGTGAAAGGGATTGGCTCCAGCAGCCTACGTTCACCTCAGCCGTCCATGCGGTTCCGCCACACACGAACAGGATGAACATAGGTTCTTCTTGGGAGGGCGCAGCCCTCCCAAACCCTCCCAGGGGCCGGGGCCTGGGTGCGCGGGCCTCCGGCCCGCGTCCGCTGAGGTATGGGGAAACCCGGTTTCCCCACCCCCCTCACCGAGGGCTTATTTTCACGTTAGTACCCTAATCCCCCCCGGCGGGCAAATGGTCGCGGCGTGCCACACCGTCTTCAATCGCCGCGCGGGCCACGGCATGGGCGATGACCGGCACCACGTGGCGGTTGAAGACGCTGGGGATGATGTACTCCTCGCTGATCTCCTCGGGGGGGATCACCCCGGCCAGGGCCTCGGCGGCCGCCAGGCGCATGGCGGTGGTCATGTGGCGGGCGTGCACATCGAGGGCGCCACGGAAGATACCGGGGAAGCTCAACACGTTGTTGATCTGGTTGGGTTGGTCAGAGCGGCCCGTCGCCACCACACGGGCATACTGCCGCAGCATCTCCGGGTCGCCTTCGGGAACGGGATTGGCCAGGGCGAACACGATCGCATCCGGCCCCATCCCCCGCACCATCTCAGCGGTCAGCAGGTTGCCTTTAGAAACGCCGATCAAGACATCCGCGCCCTCCAGGGCCTCGCGCAGGTGCCCGCGGCGGCGCTCGCGGTTCGTCTGCGAAGCGACGATGCGCTGCATCGGGGTCTGCACGGCCTCATTGCCCTCGCACAGAATGCCGTGCCGGTCCACGGCGGTGATCTCGCCGATCCCCGCTTCGAGCAACCCGCGGATGATCGCCGTGCCGGCGGCGCCGACCCCGTTCACCACCGCCCGCACCTCCCCCAGGCGCTTGCCCACCAGCCGCAGAGCGTTGCTCAGCGCCGCCAGCACCACCACCGCCGTGCCGTGCTGGTCGTCGTGCATCACCGGAATGTCCAGGCTTTCGTGCAGGCGCCCCTCGATCAGAAAGCAGTTCGGCGCGGCAATGTCCTCCAGGTTGATGCCGCCAAAGTTCGGGGCCAGTTGCTCGACCGTCTGCACGATGATCTCCGGATCCTGTGAGCGCAGGCAGATGGGCACGGCATCAATGTTCGCCAGTTCCTTGAAGAGGATGGCCTTGCCCTCCATCACCGGCAGCGCCGCCTCCGGCCCCAGATTGCCGAGGCCCAGCACCGCGCTCCCGTCGCTCACCACTGCCACGCTGTTGGCCTTCCAGGTCAGCGCAAAGACCTTCTCTGGCTCATCGGCGATCGCTTTGCACACCCGCGCCACCCCCGGTGTGTAGGCGATCGACAGGTCATCGCGGGTCTTCAAGGGCACGCGGCTCTGCATGCTGAGTTTGCCCCCCAGGTGCGCGAGAAACACGCGATCGCTGACCTGCAGCACATGGATGCCCGCCAGGTCGTTGATCGCCGCGACGAGGGTGGCCCCGTGCTCCTCGTCCTGCACGCGGACGGTGATGTCCCGTACCAGTACGCTGCGCTCGGCCCGGACGATATCAATTGCGCCGATGTCGCCGCCTACCTCGCCGATGCGGGTGGTCAGCCGGCCAAGCATACCGGGGCGATTCTCGATCTGACAGCGTAGCGTAAGGGTATAGGCCACTCCCATCGACATAAGCACCCTCTCTCCTCCTACGTCACAAAAAAGATCCCCCACGGGAGGATGTGAGGAACTGTTCGCACTCGGGATGAACCATGCGCCTGGGTCGAGGGCGTCTCGCCCTCGTCGCGTCCACGCGGGCACGCTACCCGCGCTCCCAGGAGCCATGTGAACACCTTCGATGCGAGAGGGTCATGCCCTCCCATGTCCTCCCCTATCCTCCTCATCTCTCGTCTGGAGGGATGTCGGAAAACCCGGTTTCCCCACGCCCCTCCCGGAAACGTTCCCGGGGGTACCCGATACAAAAACGCTCGTCGCACATTGTGCGACGGCGCATTCGCGTATGGTACCATGGCTATGGGAACCGCGCAATGATGTTCCAGATGGCACAAATGGATCAACCGCCAGAGGCTATGGGGCTTCCAGACGAGGCACGCTATGCGTTGAACGCGCCCTTCGAACCGCTGGCGCGGCGTATCGCCGCCGAGGCCACGGTGATCGACGACCGCATCCTGCGTATTGACCACTTCCTCAACCACCGGATCGATACCGCCCTCATGCGCGCCATCGGCGCCGCCCTCGCCCGGCGCCTGGCGCCCCTGCGCCCCGATCTGGTGCTGACCGCGGAGGCCAGCGGCATTGCCCCCGCCCTGGTCACCGCCCTGGCGCTGGACGTGCCCATGGTCTACGCCAAAAAATATGCCCCCGAGGTCGAAGCCCCCGCCCTATCGCGCCTGGTCCCCTCGCCGACCCGGGGCGGCCAGACCCGCCTGGTCATCGCGGCGCGCTATCTGCCACCCGCCGCCCGCGTGGCCCTGGTGGACGACTTTCTCGCCAACGGGCGTACCGCCCTGGCCCTGGCCGAACTGGTGGCCGAGGCCGGGGCCACCCTGGTGGCGGCCGGCTTCGTGGTCGAGAAATGCTTCCAGGGTGGCCGCGCGCCCCTGGAGGGCCTCGGCGTGCCCGTGGCCGCCCTGGCCCAGATCGAACGCCTGGAGGCCGGGCGGGTCGTGCTGCGGAGAGGACGGGGGGGAAGCGCGCAGAGGTAGCGTTTTTGCGCTATCAATGCTTCCTCCGTCCCCCCCCCGATGACGCTACTTTAGATTGCGGATTGGAGATTGCCGCTATGTACAATGCAACTGGAGCATCTCCGTGCGCGCGGCGCAGAAAGGCACCGGTGTGATACCCGTAGGCGACGAGAATCCCACCCACCGCACTCCCATTGTCACGCTGACGTTGGTGATCGTGAACGTGATCGTGTTCGGACTCCAGTTGCTGCAGGGCATCGACTTCACCCTGCGTTTCAGCTTTGTGCCGCTGGCACTCACGCAGTTGCTGGAGGGACGCGGCAGTCTCTGGGTGCTGGTAAGCATGGTTACGGCCATGTTTCTCCATGGCAGCTTCGGGCACATTTTCGGCAACATGCTCTTCCTCTGGATCTTCGGCGACAATGTTGAGGATGTGTTCGGCCGCGTTCCCTATGTGCTGTTCTACCTGATGTGCGGCATCGCCGCCACGCTGACCCAGTATCTGACCGGGCCCCTCTCGCCGATCCCCAACCTGGGGGCCAGCGGGGCCATCTCGGGCGTGCTGGGCGCCTACGTGCTGATGTTCCCGGCGGCGCGCGTCAATTTGTTCATCTGGCCGTTTTCGATCTTTTTTGGCACCTTTGGTGTTCCCGCCTTTCTGTGGATCGGTTTCTGGTTCTTGATGCAACTGTTCCTGGGCGTTCAAGATCTGGGGCAGATTACCGAGGGTGGCGTGGCCTTCTGGGCCCATATCGGCGGCTTCGTGGCCGGCCTGGCCCTCACCCTGGTCATGCCCCGGCGACGACGACGCGCCTATCCCGTCCCGCGCACCTACCGTTGATCGCGCTCCCTGATAGATCCTCGTAATACCATCCGGTTATCATAGCGCTACCTTAGCTCCTTAACCAGGCGCGGAGACCAATGAAGCCTGCAACCCACCCTCGAAGCCTGCGCTCGACGCCGGTTCCCGCGCGGAGCAGCCTGGCGCCACGGATCATGTTCGCGGTCTATTTTCTGTCGGGGTTCTGCGCCCTGCTCTACCAGACTGCCTGGCAACGGCTCCTCGGGCTGTTCACCGGGGCCGATGTGCGTTCGGTGACCATCATTGTGGCGGCCTACCTGGCCGGCCTGGGCGCCGGCAGCCTGATCGGCGGCGTCATCGCCGATCGGCTTTCGAGCCGCGCGGCGGTGCGGCTGTTCGGGCTGTGCAATCTGGGAATCGCCGCGTTCGCCCTCGCTGCGCGCCTGCTGTTCTACGATCTGCTGTTCCTGCGTCTGCACGCCCTGGCCGCTAATCTGGCGGGCCTGATGGCCGCCTCGTTCCTCACCCTGCTCATCCCTACCACCCTCATGGGCCTGTCGCTGCCGCTCCTCTCGCGGGCGCTGGTGCGCTCCCTCGATGAAGCGCCGCAGACCATCGGGCGCCTGGAGGCGATCAACATCATCGGAGCGGCCCTGGGCGCACTGGTGGGCGGGTGCCTGCTCATCGGCATGCTGGGCTTCGATGGCGCCTCGTATGCCGGAGCGCTCCTTAGCGTCGTGGTCGGGGTGGCGGCGCTCGCCATCGCGCCGACCTTCGCCGCCAACGATGGCCGGCATGCGCCAGGGCAGGGCGCGCCGCCGGCCCGTTCGGCGCGCCTGTGGTACTGGAGCGCGCTGGTCTTCCTTTCCGGCTTTCTCGCCATCGGCCTGCAGGTGGTCTGGTTCCGCCTCCTCAGTGTGCCGCTGGAGTCCTTTGCCTATACCTTCGCCATGCTGGTGGCCCTCGTGCTGCTCGGCGATGGGATCGGCACGGCCCTCGGGGCGCGCCTGGTGCAGCGCGCCGCCGATCCCCGGCCGTGGTTCATGCTGACCCAGGCGGCCGTGATGCTGTACGTGCTCGGGTCGGTGCTGGCCCTCTGCGCCCTCGTCACCCGCCTGAGCGACCTGGCCCCTGGCATGGCGCTTGCCGCACGGTCCTTCGGCGCGCAGATGGCGCTGCTGGTAGCGCTGCCGCTGGCGCTGCTGCTGCCCCCCAATCTGCTGATCGGCCTGACGCTGCCCTTCGTGCAAAAGGCGGTGCAGACCGAGACGGCCAGCGTGGGACGGAACGTCGGTCTGCTCCAGATGGCGAACCTGCTCGGCAATGTGGCGGGCGCCACCCTCACCGGCACGCTCCTGCTCGACGCCTTCGGCGCCAGCGGGGTGCTCGTTATCTTCGCGCTTGTCGGCCTGGGCTTCGGCCTCGGGGCGCTGGCCTGCGCCTTCCCGCGACCACGCGCCGCGCGCTGCGCGTTGCCCCTCACCCTGACCCTGGCCCTCGCGGCGCTCATCGCCCTTACCCCCTCGAACAGCCGGCTCTGGGCCGCGCTCCACGGCAGCGGGGGGGCCGGGGCGACGGTGGTGGAGGACTCCACCGGCGTTACCGCAATTATTGCTCGCGGCGAACGGGCGACCCTCTACTCCGGCGGCAACGAGCAAGGCGAGATACCCTTCCTCGATGTGCATGTCATCCTCGGCGCGCTGCCCGCGCTGGCGCACCCGCATCCGCAGGATCTGCTGATTATCGGGATCGGCTCCGGCGGCACACCCTACAGCGCCGGCCTGCGACCCGAGACGCGGAGCATCCTGGCGGTCGAACTGGTTGGATCGCAGCTTCCGGCGCTGACGACCTTTGCCCGCAACACGGCCAGCGCGCCGCTCCAGGCATTGTTTGCCGATCCCCGCTACCGACTGGTGGTTGGCGATGGGCGGCGCGCCCTGGCCCATGCCGACCAGCGCTTCGACCTGATCCAGGCCGATGCCGTCCAGCCCTGGCGCGCCGGCAGCGGCCTGCTCTACTCGCGCGAGTTCTTCGAACAGGCCCGCGCGCGCCTCGCTACAGGTGGCCTTATGGCCCAGTGGATGCCCACCGAGCGCACCGCCGTCACCTTCCGCCAGGTCTTCCCCTATGGCGTCCAGATTGGCGAATTTATGCTGCTCGGCGGAAACGAGCCGGTCGTCTACCAGCCGGAGGCGCTGCTGCAACGCCTCGATGACCCGGGCGCGCGCGCGCACCTGCGGCGGGGAGGCATCGATGCCGAACTGGTGCGAGCGTTTATCCGCGCGCAGCCGGCAACCTTCTGGACGCCGGAAACGCCGCGCCGGGGCGCGATAAACACTGACCTCTTGCCGCGCGATGAGTATTTTCTCAACAACTGAGGGCGTGGTACACTACTGGCGGCTCGCGATACCGTTGTTACGGCATGGTTTTGCTTCGTGGCCGTGTGCGGGAGATGCGGCGGGCCTGGCCCGCCGCGATCCCCTGGTTCCGCCCGCGACGGGCCCCCGCCCTGGCGCAGCCAGTATGCGTCTACCGCTGCGGGCGGAACGGGGGGCACGGAGGTACCTGTTCACATCCGGGGTCATCCACGGGCCTGCGAGCGCGGGCGGCCCGCCCCCGTCGCGCACACGAGGGCAAGCTGCCTTCGCTCCCAGGAGTTGTGTGAACACGCGCGCTGGAAGGCGCAGCCTCCCCGCGCCCCTCCCGACGGGAATGCAGGGGTGAACCATGTCCAAGCGCCGGAGAGACCCATGGGCGCCGAACTGCGCGAACTGCTCGACTTCGCCAACCAGATCGCCATTCATGCCGGAAAGATTACCCTGCGTCACTTCCAGCGCGACCTGGTGGTGGAGCGCAAGGCCGACGCCTCCCCGGTCACCGTGGCCGACCGTGAGGCCGAAGCCTATCTGCGCGAGGCCATCCAGGGCCGCTACCGCAACCACGCCGTCCTCGGCGAAGAGGAGGGCCTCAGCGGCCCCCCCGGAGCGACCTATCGCTGGGTGCTCGACCCGATTGACGGAACCAGATCGTTCATCCACGGGGTGCCCCTCTACGGGGTCATGATCGGCATCCTGCGCGAGGATGAGCCGGTGGCCGGCGTGGTGCACATGCCGGCCCTCGGCGAGATCGTCGCCGCCGCGCGCGGCCTGGGCTGCACCTGGAACGGGCGCCCCTGCCGCGTCTCCACGGTCGCGACCCTGCGCGAGAGCCTGGTGGTGGCAACCGTTGCCGGAGGCTACGAACGCTACGGCAAGGCCGAGGCGTTTGCCCGCATCCTCGACGCCGCGGGGCTGTTTCGCACCTGGGGCGACTGCTACGGCTATGTGCTCGTCGCCACCGGGCGCGCCGAGGTGGCCCTCGACCCGGTGATGAACGTCTGGGACGCCGCCGCGCTGCTGCCCATTCTCACCGAGGCCGGCGGCGCCTTCACCGACTGGAAGGGCGCGCCGACCATCGAGGGCGGCGAGGGCATCGGCGCCAACGGCGCTGTGCTCGACGAATTGCTGCGCCTGATTGGAGCATGACAGGATCGAGCAGGTGCGCCGCCGCTACCCCGATGGCTTCAGCAGCGCCCGCCGTCTCCAGTTCGAAGCTGAGTAATCAGGGCCGAACCTATGCAAGCCCCACGCACTGCCACGATTGACCGCGCTACCGGCGAGACAGAGATCAGTCTCAGCCTCAACCTCGACGGGAGCGGTCAGGCTGCTGTCAACACCGGCATCGGCTTTCTCGACCATATGTTGACCCTCTGGGCCAGGCATGGCCTGTTCGACCTGAGTGTGATCGCCCGCGGCGATCTGCACGTTGACGAGCACCACACCGCCGAAGATACCTGCATCTGCCTGGGACGCGCCCTCGACGCGGCCCTCGGCGAACGCCGCGGCATCGTGCGCACCGCCCATAGCTTCGTGCCCATGGACGAAGCCCTGGCCCTGGTCGCCGTGGACCTGGGCGGGCGGCCCTACTGTGTGGTGCAGGCCGAGTTTGTCACTCCCCGCCTCGGCCAGCTCGGCACCGACCTGATTGCCCATCTGTTGGAGAGCATTGCCACCCACGGACGTCTGAACCTGCACGCCCGGGTGCTCTACGGCCACAACGACCACCACAAGGTCGAGGCCCTCTTCAAGGCCCTCGGGCGCGCCCTCGACGCCGCTACGCGCCACGACCCGCGCCTGGCCGGTGCCGTTCCCAGCACCAAAGGGGTGCTGTGAACCACCGCCCGCTTCCGTGAGCGCCGCGCCCGGGAGAAGCACGCTATGCCCTTTCTGATCGCCGTCCTGCTGAGCTTCGTGCCCGCCTTGATCTATGCCGCGATAGTCTACTGGCTCGATCGCTTCGAGAAAGAACCCCTGCGACTGCTCATCGGCGCCTTTAGCTGGGGCGCCTTCGTCGCCACCCTTGGCGCGATCATCTGGGGTTCCGTGCTCCAACTCGGCCTCGAGATCTTCATTGACGACCCGTTTCTGATTGACCTGACCGGCGCCGCCCTGGTTGCGCCGGTGGTTGAGGAAACCCTCAAGGGTCTGGCCGTCGCGCTTATCTTCCTGGCCTTTCCCCAGGAGTTCGACTCGATCCTGGACGGCATGGTCTACGGCGCGATCACCGCCCTGGGCTTCGCCGCCACCGAGAACGTGCTCTACCTCTACTTTGGAGGGTATGCCGCGGACGGCTATCCGGCGATGATCGCCCTCTTCGTGCTGCGCGTCATCCTGGTGGGCTGGGGCCACGCCGTCTATACCGCCTTCATCGGGATCGGCCTGGCCGTGGCGCGCCTGAACCGCCACTGGCCCATCAAGGTGATCGCCCCGTTGCTCGGATGGGCCGTGGCCGTGTTCCTTCACGCCCTGCACAACGCCATGGCCACCGTCCTGGCCGGTAGTCTGGGCGGGCTGGTCGCAACTTTGCTGGTCGACTGGACCAGTTGGCTGGTGGTGTTCGGGATCGTGATCGGAGAGATCCTGCGCGAACGCCGTTGGATGCGTATCTACCTGCGGGAGGAGGTGGACCTGGGCACGATCAACGCGGAGCACTACCGCACCGCCACGTCGATCCGCGGGCAGGCGCGGGCGCGGATGCGCGGCAAGACGTGGCGGCGCTTCTACGAAGCCTGCGCCGAACTGGCCCAGAAGAAGCACCAGATGGCGACCCTCGGCGAGGAGCGCGGCAACACCGCCCGTATCGCCGCCCTGCGCGCCCAGCTCAGCCTGCTGGCCCCATCGGTCGGAGCGGTGTGAGACCGGGTGCGCGGGCCTCCGGCCGGCATCCGCAATGGGATAAAAAGGGGTGTCCTGGGCGGGCGCAGTCCTCCCAAATCCTCCCGCGGGCCGCGGCCTGGGTGCGCGGGCCTCCGGCCCGCATCCGCGCGGGGGCGGCGGTCATCAAGAGACTGGGCGAAACCAACCGTCCTCCGGCCGGCATCCGCGCGGGGGCGGCGCCTGCCCCACACCCACCCGCTGGGCGAAGGTCTGGGGAAACCCGGTTTCCCCAGGCCCCTGCTTGAGGGCTGTGCCCTCCCAAACTCTCCCACCGGGCGAGGGTCCGGGCAAACCCGGTTTCCCCAGACCCCTGCTCGAGGGCTGCGCCCTCCGCATCTCCGCCGCGCGCGCCCCGGGCGGGATCAGGCCGCCCGGGGATCGTTCAGCCGAGAGCCTCTTCACCGACGTACTGGCTGAGCAGCCGGCGACTCCGTTCACTTGCTCGCAGCGCCATCTGAGCGACCATCCGCTCCACGGTATGCAGGCGACGACGCTCGATCTCGCAGTGTTCGGTCTGCTCGATCGCCGCGGCGAGATCGTCTGCGGCGGCGCGCAGGTCGGCGCGCAGCTCGGCGGCGCAGGGCAGGGAGGGCGCGAGCACCTCCAGGGTCGCCGCGAGGCGCAGCACCTCCTGCAACAGCCCGCCAGGAGTCCGGGCGTGATCGGGGTGGCCCGGCGCGACCAGGCGGGCGTGGGATGGGCGGTCATTGTAGTAACGTCGCAACCGGCGCTGCGCGTCGGCGTAGATCCGCTGCGCGGCAACTTCACAACGCCAGCGGCGAGCGAGGGCGGCCCGCCAGGCCGCAAGCGCCTGCGCGCTGCGTTCGCGCTGTTCGGCCACGGTGTCACGCAGGCGGCGTTGACGCTCGAGTTCCTCGCCAAGCTGGGGAAAGTCGGCACAGTGACGTTCCAGCAAGGCGACCAGGCCCCCGGTCGCCTCGGCAACGGCAAAATCATCCATAGGCAAGAACCTCAAACACTGGCAGGTTTGTTTCAGATGACAGGGACGACGCATGCCTGCCACTGTTATGGTACGAACCCGCTTCCGGGCCGTCCATAGTACTTCCGTGCTTGCTTATCCTGGGACTTACTACAGGGTATCGGAGGTACGCTGCCCGTGGAGGGGTGAGGAGGCGACCGCGTGACTCCTGTTATTTTGACAGGACTTCCGCGGTGGAGGGGGCCGGGGAGGCGCAGCCTCCCCGCATACCCCGTTTCCCACCCGCGGTGGCCGGGCGGCCTGGCGCAACCCCCACGGTCGTCCCGCTGCGGGCGGGCAACAACCGGTTTGTGGAGGGCCTGTGGTCTTTGAGCAATTCATCCGGTATGCCGGGCTGGCCGTGGGGCTAAAGCCCTCGGCTACGGAATGCGAAGCCCGCCTGCGCGGACTAGAGCGGATGATGTATTCAAAGACCATATGGCCCTCCACCTCTCCCTGCCGGAAGGCGACCGCGTAAGTCCTGTTATTTTAAGGGCACTGGTGCTAGAATATCCGTCAGGCGCCATTCGCGGGGCGCACAACGCCGCGATGAACATGCGTTGTCCTGCGAGGGCGTAACCCTCGCAAACCCTCCCCCGGGCCGGGGTCTGGGTGCGCGGGCCGGAGGCCCGCATCCGCAATAGAATAAAAAAAGGTTGTCCTGGGAGGGCTGCGTCTTCCCAGACCCTCCCGCGCGCGGATGTGGAGAAGCCTGGTTTCTCCACATCCCTCACGGATGGGCAAAACCCTGTGGCAGTTGCATCCCTGGTGTTCGCTGGCGCGTCTTATCCTCGGACACGCGCAGACGCGCGCGAGATCAGTTCGTCCAAGGAGGCGTCCCGATGGGTCTGTTAGATCAGCTCAGCCGAACCATAGCGCAGAGTGTTGACCGGGCCAAATTTGAGGCCGAGAAGTTTCAGCGGACCACGCGCCTGCAGGGCGAGGTGAACGAGCTTCGTCGCCAGGTAGATTCAAAGCTGAACGAGTTGGGGCAGCGGGCCTACGAGTTGCTCCGCGCCGGCCAGATCCAGTCGGCAACCCTGGCCGAACTGAGCGCGGCGGTGGATCAACTGCGCTCGGCGCTGGTGATGAAGGAAGAGGAACTGAAGCAGGCGCAGGCCGAGGTCTACGTCGAACCGCCCGCGCCCGCCCCGCCGCCCCCGAGCCAGTCGGTGCCGATTGATTACGGCCCGCCGCCTGCCAGCGCCCCTTCGGTGAAACAGTGCGGCGTCTGCGGCTTCCAGATGCCGGGAACAGCAATGTTCTGTCCCAACTGCGGCACGCGCGTGGCGTGAGCCGCAGAACCGGCGCGCGCCCGAGCACAGCCAGGACGAGCCTGAGGCCGCGAGCGGCGACGTGACCGCGTACCTTCTGGGGCTTAGTTTAGCAGCATGGGCAGGAGCATCGCCGTCAGCACCCCATTGAGGATCATCGCCAGCGTGGCGAAGGCGCCTGCTTCAGTGTGGAGTTGCAACGCGCGCGCGGTGCCGATGCCATGGGCAGCCAGGCCCATCGCGAAGCCGCGAATGGCCGGCTCTTCGACCCGCAGCAGACGTAGCAGATCATTGGCGATCAGCGCGCCGATCATCCCCGTGAGAATCACCAGCGCCGCCGTGAGTGAGGGCTCGCCGCCGATTTGCTCAGCCACGCCCATGGCGATGGGGGTGGTCACCGAACGCGGCAGCAGCGAACGCAGGGTCGGCCCATCCAGCCCCAGGCTCTGCGCGAGGAGCACCGTCCCGCCGATGGCCGCCAGGGCGCCCGCGCCAAGAGCCAGCGCCAGCGGCAGCGCCATCTGCCGCACGCGACGGATGACCTGCGCCAGCGGTACCGCCAGGGCCACCGTGGCCGGTCCAAGTAAAAAGTGGATAAACTGCGCCCCGTCGAAAAAGGTGGCGTAGGAGGTCCCACTGATCCGCAGCAAACCGATCAGCATCAGCACTGCCAGTAGCACCGGATTGCAGAGGGGATGGTTGCCGCTGCGCCGGGCCGCCTCGGAAGCCAGCAGGTAGGTCGCCAGCGTCAACGCCAGCCAGAGCAGCGGCGTGTGCGCCAGATAGGCCCAGAGTTCAGTCATTGCCTGCCTCCACCGTAGCGGGCGCGCGACGCGCAGTGAGGACCAGCAGCAGGCGCAGGCTCAGCGCCGTGACGACCAGGGTCAGCGTCGTGCCCAGCAGCAGCGTGAGCAGCAGCGGCAGCCATGCTCGCGTGAGCAGATCGGTGTGGACGATGATCCCCACGCCGGCGGGCACGAACAGCAACCCCAGGTGGCGCAACAACCCCTGGGCCGTCGGCTCGAGCCACGCCGGAGGCCCCCCGCGCCGGAGCAGGAGGACGACCAGCGCCAGCATACCGACGACCGGCCCCGGGACCGGCAGGTGCAGCGCCCGAACCAGAATTTCCCCGAGCAGGTGGAGGCCGAGCAGGGTGGTAAATGCCTGAAGCATACGGTTTTCCGTATCGTAGAAATTACTTTCACAATACGAAAATTATACTCCGCCTTGCCGGCGCTGTCAAGCTGCCCGTCCGGGTAGCTGTTCACGTTTAACGTGAACATAGGCTCTCGAAGAGGGGTGTGGGGCAACCGGGTTGCCCCACGCCCCCGCCCCGCAGGGGAATGGGGAAACCGGGCTTCCCCATTCCTCCACCCGCGGGAGGGTCTGGGAGGGCGCAGCCCTCCCAGGAACAACATTTTCATCACGGCGTTGTGCGGCGGAGCTGCTGAGGTGACCATCGTTCGCAGGGTTCAGCCCCCCTCCCAGCCTCCCCCCGCTGGGGGGAGGCGCCGGGTTCCCGCCCCCAGTGGGGGAGGGTCCGGGAGGGGGCCGGCGCCGTGCCCGCGGAGCCGTGGCGCGGGTGGGACGCCCGCGCTCCCAGGTCATGGTCATCGCGGCGTTGTGCGCCATGCGCATGACTGTCTCACGTGACCATGGGGGAACCTGGTTCCCCCATCCCCCCGCCCGCAGGAGGGTCTGGGCGGGCGCAGCCCTCAAGTAGGGGAATGGGGCAACCGGGTTCCCCCATTCCCCCGCCCGCGGAAGGGTTTGGGCGGGCGCAGCCCTCGAGCAGGGATAGGGGGAAACCAGGTTTCCCCCTACCCCCACCCGGTGGGAGGGTTTGGGCGGGCGCAGCCTTTGCGCAGGGGGATGGGGCAACCAGGTTTCTCCATATCCCCAACCGATGGGAGGGTCTGGGAGGGCTTTGCCCTCAGTCTGGGAGCCAGGGCAAGATGCCCTGGCTCCCAGGAGCAATGTGAACACTTACCTGGCCGGACGATAGGCGCTCACCACCCGCTCGCTCCGCAGCAACGCACCGTTGGGCGCGCGAATGACCCGCGTGTTGGTAACCAGCAGCGGGTCGCCACGGCGAACCTGTGGCGCGCCCAGGGTTACGCTGCGTCCATCGCCGCGCCCCCAGAGGCTCAGTGTTGCATGGCCGCCACGCGCCGTGACCAGCAGGTAGATTGGCGCGCCGGTATCGTTGCGGATGCGCAGGTCCAGACCAGGGTCGGCGACGGCTGCGTCGAGGCCCGGCCGGTCGGCGAAACTGGTCAGCCAGCGGCTGTGCCCCCGCCGTTCGGTAATCGGCAGGCCGGCTTCCCACGCCGCGCGGTAGAGGAGCGTGGCCACGACACAGACACCGCCACCGACCATGGTCTCCACCACCTGGCCGCCCACAATGCCCGGACCGGGGCGGAACCCGCCGGCAGTGGAGATGCCTCCCAGGCTTCTGAGGAAGGACAGTTCGGCGCCGGGGGCGAGGAGCGCGCCATTGAGGCGCGCGGCCGCCAGTTCGATGTTCGCGCCGCTGCTGCCGCCGGCTCGGTAGCGCATGCTGGCGCTGGCCAGCAGGTTCAACGGTTGAGGGGCGATGGCCGTGGCGGGCGCCATGGCAGCGACCAGCCAGGCGCCGAGGGGCGCGCGCTGCACTTCGTGATCGCTGCCGGCATGCTCAGGATGGTAACTCAGGCGCGCCCGTTCGAAGTACTGCACCAGCAACGTTGAACCATCCGGCTGTGCTTCGTAAAACTCCTCCGAGATCGGGTAACCAAGCAAGGACACGCCGCCGTGCCGGCTGTGGTGCCAGGCAAAGGCGCCACCCAGCGTATGTCCCGTCGCGGCAACAAAGACGCGCTCATGCGTATCGGGCGCGTCAGGCGCCACCGGATGAAACGGGGCCTCGTCCTGGCGCCCGGCGGTGTACAGGCGTCCGAGGGGCGCAAGTTCTACGCTGTCACCGCGGCGCTCCAGACGCACATAGCTGAAGTACTGCACATAAGCGCGGGTTTCAGCATCGTAGAACTCGGCGCTGAGCGGCGGCCCCGACCACTCCAGGCCGCCATGGGCCAGAATGAAACTGCGGAACGGCTCCTCAACCACGTGATTGCCCGTCTGCAGGACGGGCAGGGCCTGCGATCCCCCTGTCTGGGCGCGGGCAATCGGCGCAGGAGCGAGCGCCGCGAGGACCGCGCCGACGAGGACCAGGATGAGCGCGTGACGAAAGCGCATGGCGGGTTCCCCTCCTTCACGCTTGACGACGGGCGGCGCGCGCCGCATACTGTGAACCGTTGCCAGCGAGTGGGAGATACGCCTGTTCCTGTTCTGGAGGCCAGATGAACGAAGAACTCGCGCGCCTGCTCGATCAGCGCATTGCCGCGGCGGAGCGCTCGTTGACCGACCAGACCGGTGGCACGAATGTCTGCCGGTTGCAACAGGACGGTCGAGTGACCGGGGGCATGAAATACGACGAGGGGCGACTGGTGGCGCTGAGCGCCCTCAGGCGACGGCTCAGGGAGGCAGGAGGTGGGGACCCTCGCCCGATAGTGGCGCAGGATCTTACAACGTGGCAGGAGGCGCTGCGGGCGCAGCAGGCCCGCGAGCGCCCGGCGATCCAGTGGATCGCTTACAACCAGGGCGGAGTGGATGCGCTGGAGGAAGTGCTGCGGGTGATCATCGATACGACGTAGTTTACACCTATGTTCCCGTTGGCGGGGCGCTGCTTCCCCCCGGCCGTCCATGCGGCTCGCGCCGCACACCGACGGGATGAAAATAATTCTTGGGAGGGCGTAGCCCTCCCAAACCCTCCCACCGGGTGGGGGTATGGGGAAACCGGGTTTCCCCATACCCCTGCGGGGCGGGGGCGTGGGGAAACCCGGTTTCCCCACACCCCTCGCCGAGAGCTTATGTTCACGTTAGCAGGGGGGGGCTGGGAGGGGAGCGGAACATTGCGAACGGTGAATCTCCTACGAACCTGGTCTAAAGGCGCAACAGGTCGCGCTCCCAGCCAGATAAGCAAAACGCCAGGGCCTTGCCCTGGCGTCAGTGTATGTGGTACCCCCAGCGGGATTCGAACCCGCGATCTTCACCTTGAAAGGGTGACGTCCTAGGCCGCTAGACTATGGGGGCCAGCGCTCTTTATTATAGCAAAGAGGCGAAATCCTATCAAGTCGTTCCATCAGCCATCAGCTATCCATGCGGCTGCGCCGCACCCCGACGGGATGACCATAGGTTTCTTCCTGGGAGGGCGCAGCCCTCCCAGACCCTCCCGTAGGTCGGGGCCCGGGTGCGCGGGCCTCCGGCCCGCATCCGCAAGGGGATAACAGGGTTCTCCTGGGAGGGCTTTGCCCTCCCAGACCCTCCCGCGGGCGGGGGCATGGGGGAACCCGGTTTCCCCATCCCCCTGCGTGAGGTCCGCGCCCTCCCAGACCCTCCCG
>Ga0272446_1000182_pt1 | contig 95008 bp, 95 predicted proteins | sample YNPCB0061_FD_194587 | JGI IMG/M metagenome (GOLD analysis project Ga0272446, IMG submission 194587) | Hot spring microbial mat communities from Yellowstone National Park, WY, United States - YNP-CB-006-1 | ecosystem: Environmental > Aquatic > Thermal springs > Hot (42-90C) > Sediment | place...
ACTGGTCGGACGCGCGGTCGGGGTGGTTGTGGATGAGCAGGGCCACGCCTTTGACCTCCGGGGGCGCGGTGAAGCGGAGCACGGCTTTCGAGTCGCCCGCCGAGCCGAGCCGCTCGTAGACCCAGCGCTTGGTGCTGACCTTGCGGCTGGAGTCGATGACCTCGAGCGTTCCTTCGTAGCGCTGGCTGCCGGAGCGGGCGCGGCGCTGGCTTTCCTCGATGATGGAACGCGCGTCCTGCGCGCAGGCGGCGGCGCAACACAGCACCGCCGCGATAAGCGGCCTACTCATATTCGAGGGCCTCCACGAGAGAAGAACGAACCGCGCCTTCGGCCGGGCAGAACGCGGAAAGCAGGGCCGAGCCGATCAAAATGGGCAACAGCAGAAGGGCGATTCCGTAGGGATAGAGATAGTCGAGCCTCATGCCGGCCAGGTCGCGCTTGGCCACGTCGAGGATGTAATAGAGGTGCACGCCGCCGAGCGCGAAGCCGATGGCAAGGCCGAGCACGGCGATGGCCGCCGCTTCCATCCAGATGGTGTGGCGAACCTGGTTGCGGAGCGCGCCCACGGCCTGCAAGACGCCCAGCTCGCGCTTGCGGTCGGCGATGGAGACAGTGAGCGTGTTGACGATGCCGAGAATGGCGACGAGCACAGCCACGACGATCTGCACGTAGGTGAGGCCGAACCACTGGTCCGTGAGGCGCATGATGTAGGCGCGGAGCTCCTCGTTGGTCATGACGAAGAGCCGCGTGCGGCTGCCGAACTGGTCGATCAGGCGCTGGCGCAGCGCGGCCTTGTCCACGCCGGGCCTGGCGTAAACGCGCATGGCGTTGACGGTGTCGTCGCCCCAGTATTGTTTGAACAGGGCCCGGCTGATGAGAATGGTGCCCTGTTGATCGCTGTAATCGGTGACGATGCCGAGCACGGGAAGGCGCAACACCCCGTTGGGCGCGGGCAGCTCGAGCGTGCTGCCGAGAGCGACGCGGCGCAGCAGGGAGAAGTTGTCGCTGATGATGGCGCCTTCGCCGCGGGCGGTTTTCGCATACATCGTCTGGCGGTCGCCCTCGACGACGCGCGCCCGCACGCGGCGGGCGATCTTTTCCACGTCGGCGGCGACGAGCATGACGGGCGTGCCCTGGTAGATGATGCGGGTGGAGCGCACAGGCTGGACTTCGTCGATGCCCTCGACCTGTTCCACCTCGCGGGCGAAGGATTCCGGAAAGCGGAAACTGCGCTGCGTGATGCTTTCCGAGCCGGTGATGAAGAAATCGGGATTCAGCGACGTCTGCACCCAGACGCCGATGGTGGCATAGCTGGCGCGGGAGATGCCGCCCAGCCCGATGACGAGCGCAACAGAGAGCGCGAGGGCGGCCACCGTGCCCGAGGTGCGCCGCGGCGCCTGCAGCAGGCTGTCGGCGGCGAGGGCGCCTTCCACGGGCCGCAGCCCTTTCATCAACGGGCGCAGGCCTTTCACCAGCCACGAGCAGAGCGAAGGCGTGAGCAGAAGCACGGCCAGCACGCTGAGCATGTAGCCGAGGTAGAAAAAGAAGGTTTTCTGGCTGAGGAACACGCAGGCCACGGCTGAAGCGAGCATGGCCACGGCCACAATGCGGCGGGCGCGGTTTTCGCCTTCGCTGATGACCTGCACGCGCCCTTTTTGCAGCGCTTTGACAGGATCCACGCGCGCAGCGTTGCGGGCCGGCAGCCAACCGGCGAAGACGCTGGTGGCCACGCCGATGAGCAGGGCGAGGCCGAGCAGGCGCGGGTCGGCGGAAACCTGGTCCGCTTTCTCGCCCACGCCATAAACTTCGCCGAAATAGTTGCCCAGATAGCCGGCGACGCCGCGTGAAAGAGACACGCCGAGCAGAATGCCGAGAATGGAGCCGAACAGGCCGGCGATGGCGCTTTCCGCCAGGAACAGGTTGCGGATGAGCGCGCGCGAGGCACCGAGGGCGCGCAGGATGCCGATTTCGCCGCGGCGTTGCGTGACGGCGATCGAGAAGGTGTTGTAGATGAGGAACAGGCCGATGAAGAGGGCGAAGACGCTGGTGATGTTGGCCGTCATCGAGTAGACGCGCGCCATGGCCTCGAACTGCGCGCCGCGCGAGGCAGGCGGCTCGACCTGAAGGCCCCGCCCCAGCGCTTCCTGAATGCGGCGGCGGGCGTCGTCGACGCGCACGCCTTCGCTCACCTTGATGTCGATGCGGTCGAAGCGGCGGCCGCGGCCGAAGACCATCTGGGCGGCGTAGATGTCCATGATGGCGAGGCTGCCGCCAAAGGCCGATGCCAGGCCCTGGCTGGACATGACGCCGCGGATGGTGAACTGGCGCGGTCCGGCCATGGTGAGCATGGTGAGGCGGCTGTTGAGCTGGAGGCCCGTTTTTTCGCAGAACTGGCGGCTGACGATGATGGAGTCCGGCTGGGCGATGAAGACGAGCGGATCGTCGACGATGGTTTCGTCGGCGTTTTCGAGGTCATAATTGCGCAGCGAGCGGTCGCCGGTCATGTCGACACCCAGGACCAGCAGGTTGCCGGCGCCGGGGATGCCCGTCTGCACGGTGGCTTCAATGACGGGCACGGCGACTTCGACTTCGGGCAGGGACTGGACTCTTTCGAGGATCTCCTCCGGGAAGCCGGCTTCGCCCGCCGAGACCTGCAACTGCGTGGCGCCGGCGATGCGGTCCACGGTGCGGTTGAAGGCGTAGAGGACGCTTTGATTGGCCGTGTGCATGGCGACAAAGACGGCCACGCCGAGGACGATGCCCGCGGTGGTGAGCGTGCAGCGAAGCACGTGCTTGCGCACGTAGGGCCAAGTGATGAGGCGGAGAAGCATCATCGGCGCGCAACCCGCACTTCGTCGCCCGCCAGCTTCCCGTCGCGCAAGGTGATGACGCGCTCGCAGCTTGCCGCTACGCCGGCGTCGTGGGTGACCATCAGCACGGTGGCGCCGAGCCGGGCGTGGAGATCGCGGATGAGATCGAGGATCTCCGCGCCGGTTTTCGAGTCGAGGTTGCCGGTGGGCTCGTCGGCAAGCAGGATCGGCGGATAGACGCTGAGCGCGCGGGCGATGGCGACGCGCTGGCGCTCGCCGCCGGAAAGCTCGTCGGGGAGGTGGTCGAGACGATGTTTGAGGCCCACCAATTCAAGCAGTTCGACGGCGCGCTCGCGCGCTTTGGCGCGTTTCCAGCCGCGCAGATGCAGCGGCAGGCCGACGTTTTCGATGCAGGTCAGGGAAGGCAGCAGATTGAAGAACTGGAAAATGAAGCCGATCTTGTCGCGCCGCAGCAGCGTCAGTTCGGTGTCAGAGAGCCCGGAGAGCCGCTGCCCTTCGATGAAGATCTCGCCGGAGGTAGGGCGGTCGAGCGTGCCGATCAGGTTCAGCAGCGTGGATTTGCCGGAACCCGAAGGGCCGACCAGCGCGGCCATTTCGCCTTTTTCCACTTCGAGGTTGATGCCGTCCAGCGCGCGCACCTTGCGCTTGCCATCGAATTCCTTGACGACATCCACAAGCCGGATCACGTGATGAATCACCCGTGTTTTCAGGATGCCACAGCGGTGCGGAGCGGACGAAAATGTTTCCCGCGCGCCTGGCGTGGCGGCGTTCCCGCGATGCGCCGCGCCTGATAGGATGGCGGCATGAAACGGGCCATAGCGCTGCTGCTGGCGGCAGGATGGGTTTGCGCGCAAAGGGGGCCGTTGCCCGAGAGCACGGATGTGGGCCAGACCGGGCTGCCGGGACGGGCGGTTTTCGATGCCGCGACGGGAAGCTACCGGATCACCGGCGCGGGCGCCAACATCTGGGCGGCGGAGGACAGTTTTCATTTCGCCTGGAAACGCGCGGCGGGAGACCTGACGATCACGGCGGAGGCCGCTTGGACGGACACGGGCGGGCACCCGCACAAGAAGGCCGGCCCGATGCTCCGCGCCACGCTGGATGCGGACTCGCCGCACGCGGGCGTGATGATCCATGCCGACGGGCTGATCGCGCTGCAATTCCGGCGCGCGAAGGGCGGCGCGACGGAAGAGATCCGCTCGCCGCTGCGGGCACCCGCGCGGGTGCGGCTGGCGCGGCACGGCAACGTGATCTCGTTTGAAGTGGCGAAGCCCGGCGGGCCGTTCCAACCCGGAGGAGCTCTGACGGTACCGTTGCCGGAGACCGTGCATGCCGGGTTGGCTGTCTGCTCGCACGATGCCACGCGCGCGGAAACGGCGGTGATCCCGGGCGTCGAGCTGATCGAGGAAGGCGTGGTTCCGGACAAGGAGCGTGTGGTGGAATCCACGCTGGAGATCGTGGACATCGGCACGGGCGAGAGGCGAATCGTGCGGCGGGCCCGGGAGCATTTCGAAGCGCCGAACTGGACGCCCGACGGCAAGGCGCTGGTGTACAACGGCGGCGGCAAAATGTGGCGCATCCCGGTGGAAGGCGGCGCGCCGGAGCTGATCCCGACGGGCGATGTCCGTTGCAACAACGATCATGTGATCTCGGCCGATGGCCGGTGGCTGGCCATCAGCGGCAGCGTGGGACGGGACCCGTCGAAGATTCACATCGTGCCGATCGCCGGCGGCGAGCCCAGGCTGGTGACGGAGAGAGGGCCGTCGTATCTGCACGGTTGGTCGCCGGACATGAAGAAGCTTGTCTATTGCGCGCAGCGCGACGGGGAGTATGACATTTACGAGATCGCGGCCGAGGGAGGCGAGGAGAGAAGATTGACCGATGCGCCGGGGCTGGACGACGGGCCCGAGTATTCGCCCGACGGGAAGCTGATCTACTTCAACTCCGAACGCACAGGACTGATGCGCATCTGGGGGATGAACGCCGACGGCACAGGGCAGCGGATGATCTCGCAGGGACCGGAGTCGGCTGACTGGTTCGCGCACTTTTCGCCGGACGGGAGGTGGATTGCCTATCTTTCCTATGAGAAGAGCGTGCAGGGGCACCCGGCCAACAAGGATGTCGTCATCCGGCTGGCCGAGGCGAGCGGAGCGAACCCGCGCGTGCTGGTGACCTTGTTCGGGGGGCAAGGGACGATGAACGTGCCCAACTGGGCGCCGGATTCAAAGCGCTTCGCGTTTGTCAGCTACCGGCTGGTGAAGAAGCGGACGGATTGAAGCGCCCTGGGGCGGGATGAAGAGGCCGGCGCTTTTCCTCGTGATGCAGGGCTGGCGCCATCGCGGGTGGTATCTGCTGGCAGCGCCGCAGAAGGAATCACCCCCCTGGTTCTTGGCGCACATCGGCCCCGCAAGAGGACAGAAAGACTTGCGTGAGCGGCAGGGGTGCTCTCCTCGGGTGAATTGCCTGGATTCGCGCCGGCGGCGTCCGCTCAGAACGCGTCGACGGACTCGATGCCGCTTTGCTGGAGGGCGGCCGCCATCTTTTCGAGAGCGGCTTTGTGAATCTGGGAAACGCGGCTCTCGTTGATGCCGAGCATGCCGCCGATCTCTTTCATGGTGAGTTCGTTGGTGTAATACAGAACCACCACTTTGCGGTACCGCTCCGGGAGCACGCTCATAGCCTCTTGCAGGCGCTCCCGCATCTGTTCCCGGGCGCACATATAGTCGGGCTGCGTTTCCGGGGCGCCGGGGTAATCCGGCGGCGGCAACTCGTCCTGCTCCTGGCTCCGCGTGTCGGCAGAGACCAATCCGACGTTGCGAAGGTCCAGGGCCATCTGGCGCCAGCGGGAGACCGCGACGCCCATCTTCTCGGCCAGCTCGTCCTCGGTGGGTTGGCGGTGGAGGAGGGCGCAGAGGTCGCGGGTGGCCTGTTCCACCTGGCGGTGTCTGCGCCGCATATCGCGGCTGGCCCAGTCCATCTGGCGGAGGCTGTCGAGGATGGCGCCCTTGATCCGGTGCTTGGCGTAGCTCGAGAAAGCCACCTGCTTGTTGGGGTTGTACTTGCTGGCGGCGTCGAAGAGGCCGAGAATGCCGGCGTGCACCAGGTCGTCCAGCTCCACATGGATCGGGAGTCCTTCGTGTACGCGCACGGCGATGGCCTTCACCAGCGGGAGGTGTTCCATCACGACGCGGTCCCGCTGTTCGCGCCTTGCCGCCAGGCGCTTTTCCGCGCCGGGGGAGTTCTGCTGTCTTCCTTTCTTCGCTGTTACTGCCGCTGTCGCTCTTGCCGCCATCGCATCATCCTTCTTGCCAAGAGGTAGTTCCCGGCCGGCCTCTCTGGCGGAGGCATCGGCCTTTTGGCGGGGAACTTTCGGGCTGTCCGAAATGGCTTTCGTGACGCCTGACGCGACAGAATTGGCAATCGTGCGGCCATTCTCGCCGGGGGCGGAACCGTGCGCGCAGCGCTTCTCGGTTCCGACGGCAAGTGCAAGAGAAATCAAGCTGTTATTGAATTGCTCCAGATCCTGGCCGGCCCACGGAAGAGCGGGCTGACAGAGCAAGGAACTTCTCTTTTCCCGTTTCGATCCGAAATTGGCCCGGCGGTTCACGGTTGGACTCTCCAAGCTGGAACACTCAGTTTCATATCGGTACAAATTCGGAGTCGCAACGTCAGTAAGAGGAACCCTCCAAGGAACCTCCTGCGCCGATGCTAGCGCGAAATTGAGGAGTTTCCTCTAGAGGAGTTGCCCGAATTCTCAGGGCGAGAAACACTCAGTCGAGCCTGATAAAGGGACTGATGGGAGCAGGCGGGTCAGTCCATCTCTTCGCGCTTGAGGACGGTCCAGGTTCGCAGGGCCAAGGCGGCAAGGAAGAGCCAGACGGCGTACAGCAACGCGCCATCGAGGGTGGCGCCGGCGAGGATGGCCAGAAGAGCGTACGCGGCCAGAGCCCGTTTGAAGCGGCGGCGGAGCGCGGCGGGGTCGAATTCCAAGAGAATTACCTCGGCATGTTGTACGAAAAGACGAGCTGCAGGCGGATTTCGCCGCCGGAGAACTCGGCCGGCAGGGGCGGGAACGGGTTGGAGGCGCTGATGCTGGCCACGGCGGCGCGGTCCAGGGCGTCGAAGCCGGAGGGCACGGCGATGACGAGCTTCGGCACCTGGCCGGAGCGGCTGATGATGAACTGCACGACCACGCGGCCGCGGGCGCCAAGCCGCGCGCTCTCCGGCATGACCGCGTACCAGTTGCGGCGCACGGAGGCGAGCACCTGGACGAGATAGGGGCGGAAGTCGATCCCCTTGGGGTCGCTGAGCAGTTCGAGGGTGCTTCCCGGGCGGCCCGGGCGGGGCGCCTGCACGATGCCTTCGCTCACGCCGCCGCCGGCCACATCGCCGACGGTGAGCCCGGCGCCGCCGGCGCCTTTCACAACGGACTTCACCGTCTCCTGCACAGCCGCGCCGGGCAGCGCCAGACGCGGCTGAGACGATGGCACGGAAGCAGCGCCGACAGGCTCGAACGGATTGTCGCGCTTGACCGGCGCGGGCTTGGGCGGGGCCGGCGGCTGAACGCCGGGCAGCGCGGGCGCCTGCGGCGGCAGCGCCTGGGCGATTTCCATCTGCGGCACGTCGAAGTCGAGTTCGCGGCCGGGCCGGGTTTCCGGCGCGCCGGGCGGGGGCTGGAACGGGCGCGCGGACCCGCGCGGCTGCGGCTGCTGGACGGCGGGGCGCGGCAGAAGGGCGGAAATGTCGACCTCCGCGGCGGGCTTGCCGCGCTGCGGCTCTTTTTGTGTCAGGCGAAAAGGCACAGGCGGCGCGACCAGCGGCGTGGACTTGCGGATGTCCACCACGATCTGCGGCGCGGGGCGCACGGAGACAGGCGCGGCGGGCATCCACCAAAGAAGGCCCGCCAGCAGCAGGTGAATGCCGGCAGCCCCGGCGGCGGAGACGGCGTGGCGGCGGCGCGCGTCCTCGTCGCGCACTTCGAGCAGCAGACGCGGCAGAGCGTCCGTGCGGGCGGCCAGAGGATCGGCGGCGGTGTTCATCCGCGTGGGGAAGCCGGGCTTCTTCTTTTAGATTGACGCGGAGCGGAGGCGGGCGGCTACCACGTTGCCGTGTTCTTCGATGCGGGCGGCTATCTGAAGCGCGAGAGAGAGGGCGCGCGCGCCCGCGTCTCCATCGACGAGCGGGCGCGACCGCGCGGCCACGCAATCGAGAAACGCCTCCAGTTGGCGGGCGAGAGGCTCGGCTTTGGCGACCCGTTGCGGCTCGAAGTGGACCTGCCTGTCGTCGCTCACGCGGATCGAGAGGCACTCCTGCTTCGCATAGTCCACCGAAACATACTGCCGCGGCTGGAAGAAGCGCAGTTTGCGCACGCGCTCGGTGGAGACGCGCGAGGCGGTGAGGTTGGCGATGCAGCCGCCGGGGAATTCGAGGCGGACGTTGGCGATGTCGGGTTTGGGGGAGAGCACGGCGATGCCGGCGGCGCGCACTTCAGAGGGCTCTTCGCCGGTCATGGCGAGGACGAGGTCGAGGTCGTGGATCATGAGGTCGGCGACCACATCCACGTCGAGGCTGCGGGGCGAGAAGACGCTGAGGCGGTGGATTTCAAAGAAGAGCGGCAGGCGGAGGATGCGGCAGGCGGCTTCGACGGCAGGGTTGAAGCGCTCGAGGTGGCCGATTTGCAGGATGCGCCCGCAGCGGGCAGCGGTTTCGATCATGCGGCGGGCCTCCTCAGCGGAGGGGGCCATGGGTTTTTCGACGAGTACGTCGAGCCCCGCTTCCATGAGGCGGCAGGCGACTTCCGCATGGGTGGTGGTAGGAGAGGCGACGACGGCGGCGGCGCAGCGCGCGGCCAGCTCTTCGAGAGACGCGCAGGCGACAGCGCCGTGTTCCGCAGCCGCAGCGCGGGCGCGCTGCTGGTCCGGATCGTAGACGGCGGCGAGTTCGGCTCTCGCGCTGGCGGCGATGACGCGCAGGTGATTGCGGCCGAAGACGCCGGCGCCGGCGACTCCGAGGCGGATGGCGGCTTGGCTCATTCTCCCTCCGGGGGCATGCCGACGACCGCGATGCCGTGCGCGTCGGCGAGGGCGAGCATTTCGGCGCGGTCGAGCAGCAGGGTTCGTCCGGCGTCGACGGCGAGGGCGGTCGCGCCGGTTTCGATCATGGTGCGGATGGTGCCTGGGCCGGCCACGGGGACATCGAACAGCAGGTGGGCGCGGCGGCGCGAGACCTTGACGAGGCGCAGCGGGCGGCCGTTGACGAGAGAAGCGGCGCGGCGGAGCATGGCGTCGGTGCCTTCCATCGCCTCGACGGCGACGCAAGCGCGCTCGCAGACGGCGACGCTCTGGCCGATATCGAAGCCCGCCAGCGCATTGGCGACGCGGCGGCCGTAATCGATGTCCTTGCGCTCGTCCGCGTCCGGCTTGCGGCGGGTGAGCGCGCCCTCGCCGGCGAGCAGAGGCTTGAGCAGACGCGTCGAGTCGGCCAGCCGGATGCCTTCGCGCTCGAGCTCGCGCTGGACGGCGCCGATGAGCGCGTCCGTGTTGCGCTCTTCGAGCGACATCAGAACGCGGAACAGGCGCCAATCGGGCTTGAGCGAGCTGAACAGGGAGACGTGCTTCACCTGGCCCGCCATGATGACTTCCGCAATGCCCTCGCTTTTCAGGATGTCGATGAGGCGGCCGAGTTCGGCGATGGTGATCCAGTAGCAGCGGGCGGCGAGGGACTCGACCTCCGGCGGCGCGTGGTCCTTGAGGGCGATGACGACGACCTCGTGCCCGAGGCGGCGCGCCTCTTCGAGCGCAAGCACGGGGAAGCGGCTGGAGCCGGCGATAAGCGCGTATCTCACTTGATGATCCCGCGCGAGGAGGAACGGATGAACTCGATCAATTCTTCCACTTCGGCGGCGGGCGGCACTTCCTGGCGGATCTTTTCGATCGCCTGCGAGGTGTTGAGCGATTCGCTGCGGAGCAGGCGGAAGGCCTTGTGCAGCGCCTGGACGGCTTCCTGCGGGAAGCCGCGCCGCTCGAGCCCGACTTTGTTGGCGCCGTAGAGCCTGGATTCGCGCGGCGTGACGGTCATCGAGTAGGGCAGCACGTCCTGGGTGATGACGCTGTAGCCGCCGACGAAGGCGTGCCGGCCGATGCGGCAGAACTGGTGTACGCCGGAGAAGGCTTCAATGATGGCCCAATCGCCGATGGTGACATGGCCGGCAAGGGTGGCGGCGTTGCCGAGGATGCAGTGGCTGCCGATGCAGGCGTCGTGGGCGATATGGGCGTAGGCCATGACGAGGTTGTCGTCGCCGAGGCTGGTGACGCCGCCGCCGCCGGCGGTGCCGCGGTGGATGGTGACGAACTCGCGGATGCGGTTGCGCGAGCCGATGCGGGTTTCGGTGCGCTCACCCTTGTACTTGAGGTCTTGCGAGGCGACGCCGATGGTGGAGTAGGGGAAGAAGAGGTTGTCCTCGCCGATCCACGCCGGGCCTTCGATGAAGAGATGGCCCATGAGGCGCGTGCGGGCGCCGATTTCGACGTCGGCGCCGATGATGCAGTAGGGCCCCACGTCGGCATCGGGGTGAATCCGCGCCGCCGGATCCACGATGGCCGTGGGGTGGATGGGCATGGAGTCAGCCCTGCGCTTCGGCCGGAGCGGGGCGGTCGATCAGCTTGCACATGACGATGCCTTCGGCAACGACCTGCCCGTTTACCGTGGCTGTTCCCTGCATCTTGACGACGGTTTCCTTGCGCTTGAGGGTTTTGCACTCGATGACGAGCGTGTCGCCGGGCAGCACGGGACGGCGGAACTTGGCTTCTTCGATGGAAGCGAAGAGCACGAGCTTGGACTTGCGGTCGGGCACCGATTTGAGCACGAGCACGCCGCCCACCTGCGCCATGGCCTCGACGATCAGCACGCCCGGCATGACCGGGTACTCGGGAAAATGGCCGGTGAAGAACGGCTCATTGGCCGTGACGTTTTTCATGCCGACGATCCGGTCCTCCTCCAGCTCGAGGATGCGGTCCACGAGCAGCATGGGATAACGGTGCGGCAGGATGTCGCGGATATCGATGTTTTCGAGCACAGCCATGAGAACGTTATTCTAACAAACGATGGACGAGATCCTCGAAAGAGCCCGCGCCGCGTGGCCCTCCGCGCGCGCCCTTCTGCGGAAACTGGTGGAATGCGAATCGCCGAGCGAAGACGCAGCGGCGGTGACGCGGCTGATGGAGTTGCTGGCGGACGAGACGGGCGATTGCGCCCGGGCGAAGCTCGTGAAGATGGCGCGCGCCGGGCGGTGCCTGCGGCTGGATTTCGCGCTGCCGGGGCCGAAGCGGAAGGTGAAGCCGGGGCTGCTGGCCGTCGGCCATGGCGACACCGTCTGGCCGGCGGGTACGTTGCGCGGCATGCCGTGGCGCGAGACGGAAGACCGCATCTACGGGCCCGGAATTCTCGATATGAAAGCGGGCCTCGCGTTTTTCATCGCCGCGATGCGGCTGCTGCGCGAGACGGACACGCCGGCGAGGCGCGAAGTAAGCCTGTGGGTGGTTTCCGATGAAGAGACGGGCAGCGCAGACTCGCGGCCGCATACGGAAAAGCTGGCGCTGGCGAGCGCGGCGGTGCTGGTGCTCGAGCCGGGCACTGGGCTCGAAGGCAAGCTGAAGACGGCGCGCAAGGGCGTGGGCGCGTACACGGTGCGGGTGCGCGGGCGCAAGGCGCATGCGGGAGTGGATTTCAGCACCGGGGCGAATGCGATCGTCGAACTGGCGCGGCAGATCGAGCGGATTGCGGCGTTCACGGACCTGAAGAAGGGGCTGACGGTGAACCCGGGCATCGTGAGCGGAGGGGTACGGACGAATGTGGTGCCGGACGAGGCGGAGGTGCAGGCGGACGTTCGCGTGGCGCGGCTGCGCGACGCGGCGCGGATCGACAAGAGATTCCGGTCCTTGCGGCCGGTGGACCGGCGGTGCGGGATCGAGGTGGAGGGCGGGCTGAACCGCCCGCCGATGGAGCGCACGCGGGCGATTGGCGCGCTGTTCCGCGCGGCGCAACAGATCGCCCGCGAGAAGCTGGGCATGGATCTGGAAGAGTCGTCGACGGGCGGCGGGTCGGACGGCAATTTCACGGCGGCGCTGGGGGTGCCGACGCTGGACGGGCTGGGCGGCGTGGGCGAAGGCGCGCACGCGCCGCATGAGTCGATCCTGCAGGCGCCGGCGCCGGCGCGCATGGCGCTTCTGGCCCATCTGGTGCGCCATTTGGGACAATGAGAGGGGATTTTTCGCCGGCATGGTGATCACCGGTTTGTATTTCGCTGCAGGCTCGGCGGCGGCGGGCGCGCTGCTCGGATGGCTGCTTCATCCGTGGGCGGGCGCGCCGTTCTACATTTTCGCCCTGTTCTGTTTGTGGTTTTTCCGCGACCCGGAGCGCGAGATTCCGCAGGGGCCTTATGCCGTGTCGCCGGCCGACGGCAAGATCGTGCGCATCAAGCAAGCGCCGAAAGAGACGGTGGTGAGCATTTTTCTCAACATTTTCGACGTGCACGTGAACCGGGCGCCGATCGGGGGGAAGGTGGTGGAGGTGGAGTACAAGCCCGGCAAGTTCCTGGTGGCGAGCCGGGACGAGGCGAGCGTGCAGAACGAGATGAACACGATCACGATTGACGGGCGAGGCACGGCGGTGAAGTTCTCGCAGATCGCCGGGCTGATCGCGCGGCGCGTGATCTGCTACAAGAAGCCCGGCGAGTTCGTGACCACGGGCGAGCGCGTGGGGCTGATCCGGTTCGGGTCGCGCGTGGATGTGCACCTGGGGCCGGAATGGCGGCTGCGGGTGCGCGAGGGCGAGCGGGTGCGCGCAGGCGCTTCGATATTGGCTGAAATGACGTCGGTGGAATGATGCTGCCATGGGAATGCCGCGAGTCAACCTGCGCGAGAAGCTGATCGACCCGAACTCGCCGGAGCGGCGTCCGCGGCGGGCGGCGTATGCGCTGCCCACCCTGTTCACGGCAGGGAATCTGTTTCTGGGGTTTCTGGCGATCCTGAAATCGATCGAGGGCGCGCTGTGGGCCAGCGCCGGGCACCTGGGAACGAACCCGCATTGGGAGTACGCGGCGAAGGTGATCGGCGTGGCGGTGTTTTTCGACGGGCTCGACGGGCGGATCGCGCGGCTGACGAACACGACGTCGGAGTTTGGCAAGGAGCTGGACTCGCTTGCTGATGTGATCAGCTTCGGCATTGCGCCGGCGGTGCTCGCCTTCGTCTACGGATTCCAGTTTCTGGACCCGGCGACTCCGCCGGAGGCGCGGAAGTATGTTTTGCAGTCGGGCTACTTCATCCTGTTCATGTTCGTCTGCTGCGGTTCGATGCGGCTGGCGCGGTTCAACATCACGTCGAACCCGGTGCCGCGCAATCCGGGGCGCCCTGACCGGAAGTATTTTGTAGGGCTGCCGATCCCGGCGGCGGCGGGCATGGTGGCGGCGGTGGTGTACGCGGCGGATTCGGCGCCGCTGACGCTGTGGCCGTTGAGCGCGGCGTGGGCGGCGCTGCTGGCGCTGCTGAGTTTCCTGATGGTGAGCACGTGGCGCTACCGGAGCTTCAAGGACTTCAACCTGCTGAGTCCGCGGAGCCCGCGCAGCGTGGTGCTGCTGGGCATGCTGTTCTATCTGATCTGGAACTTCTCGCAGCCGGTGTTGCTGGCGATGGCCACAGCGTATGTGGGAAGCGGGATCGTGGTGAGACTTGGAGGGCTGCTGAAACAGGCGGTGCGCCGCAGTCCGGCTGCGGCATCGCCTGGCGCGGGCGGAGAAGGCCATGCGTAGGACCGACTGGCTGCTGGTGGGCGGGGACACGATCCTCGGGCGCGAGATTCGCGAGCTCGTGGAGGAGCAGAAGCTGCCGGTGAATCTGACGGCTGTTTCGAGCCGCGGCGAAGAGAGCGTGCTGGAGGCGCCGGAGGCAGAGGAGGAAGACATCGCCGTGATGCACGCGCTCGACCGCACCCTGGTGGAAGCGGCCGATGTGGTGCTGCTCGGCGGCGCGCGCGAGGCGAACGAGCGGGCGGCGGCGCTGGCGCGGCAGTGCGCGCCGCGTCCGGCGCTGGTGGATCTGACGGGGCAGTTCGAGGATCTGCCGGAGTCGCGGTTGCGGGCGCCGCTGCTGGAAACAGGCGAAGCCGGCGGCGATCCGGATGCGATCCATACGCTGGCGCATCCGGCGGCGGTGGCGCTCGCGCGGCTGCTGGCGCTGCTGCAAAGCAGGCATCCTCTGGCGCGCGCCGTGGCGACGATTCTGGAACCGGTGAGCCAGCAAGGGCGGGCGGGGATCGACGAGCTGCACAACCAGACACTGAGCCTATTGAATTTCCGTCCGGCGCCGCAGGATGTATTCGGGGCGCAGGTGAGTTTCAATCTGCTGCCGCGCTACGGCAGCGGCGCGCCGCACGCGCTGGCGGAGGCGGCGGCGCGGATCGAGCGGCACCTGGCCACGCTGTGCGGCGCGCGCGGGGTGCCGTTGCCTTCGGCGCGGCTGATTCAGGCGCCGGTGTTCCACGGCTACTGCATGAACGTGTGGGTGGAGTTCGAGAAGCGCCCGGCCGCAGGGGCGTTGGAGCATCTGCTGGAAGAGGCGGGGATCGAGATCCGGCGGGCCGATGCCGAGCCGGCGTCTAACGTGAGCGTGGCGGGGCAGGTGGGGCTGAGCGTCAGCGACATTGCCGAGGACCCCGCGTCGGCGCAGGCGGCGTGGTTCTGGATGGCCTTCGACAACCTGAGGGCGCATGCGGAGGCGGCGCTGCTGACGGCGGGGCTGCTGGCGCGCGGGAGGGAAGCGCGGTGAGGCACGCCGCCGCCGTGCTGATGGCAGCGGCAGCGCTGGCCGGCTGCGGCTATCATGTGGGCGGGCGCGCGGACCTGCTGCCGGACACGCTGCGCACGATCGCGATTCCGGCATTTGGCAACGCGAGTCCGCGCTACCGGCTCACGGCGCAGTTGCCGGCGGCGATCACGCGCGAATTCCTGACGCGCACGAGATACCGCGTGGCGGCGGACCCGAATGAAGCCGACGCGGTGCTCTACGGGACGGTAAAGAACTATTTCAGCTTTCCGACGCTGTTCGACCAGCGCACAGGGCGCGCCTCGGGCGTGCAGGTGCACGTGTATCTGGACGTGAAGCTGGTGGAGCGGGAGACGGGCAAGGTGCTGTTCGAGCAGCAGAACTACGAGTTCCGGGGACGCTACGAGATTGCGGTGGACCAGGCGCAATATTTTGACGAGAGCAGCACGGCGCTGGAACGGCTGAGCCGGGAAGTGGCGCGGCAACTGGTGAGTTCGATTCTCGAGGCATTCTGAAGCGATGACGCCGGAGCAGTTTTTGCGCGAACTGGAACGCAAGGCGCCGCCTGCGGTGTTGTTGTTCGCCGGACCGGAAGATTGCCTGCGGCGCCGGTGCCGCGAGGCGCTGCTCGGAAATTGCCTGGGCGAAGAGGAACGCGAGCAGGGCTATGTGCGGCATGATCTGGACGAAGTGACGCTGGCCGAGGTGCTGGATGACGCGCGTTCGTTCTCGCTGTTCGCGCCCCGGCGGCTGATCTGGGCGTCGTCGGCGGAGGCGGCGCTGCCGCGGGGGCGCGGCGCGGAAGAGGACGAGGGCGGCGGAAAGGCGGGCGGCGCGGCGATGATCGCCGAGTACGCGAAAGACCCGCCGCCGGGCGTGACGCTGGTGTTCGACGCGCGCCGGTGGGACTTCGAGGGCGAAGACAAGACGCGCATGGAACGGCTGCTGAAGTTCTACGCGGCGGCGGTGGTGGTGGAGTTCCGGCGGCTGGATTTGCGGCAGGCGCAGGAACTGGCGCTGGCGCTGGCGGCGAAGCGCGGGCTGAAGATGGGCAGGCGCGAGGCGGAGCTGCTGGCGACGGCGGCGGCAGCCGACGGGATGCGCATCGAGACGGAGATCGAGAAGCTGGCGCTGTACTGCGGCAAGGATCGGCCTGCTTCGGCAGCCGACATTGCGGCGCTTGTGCCAGACGCCGAGCAGTCCACCGTGTTCGAGCTGGTGGACGCGCTGGCGCGGCGGGACCGGGCGCGGGCGCTGCATCTGCTGGACGTGCTGATCCGCGCGGGCGAGTACCTGCCGCTGGCGCTGCTGTTTCTGGAAGGCGTGTTCCGGCTGGCGCTGGCGGCGCGCGAGCAGAAGCTGCGCACGGCGCAGGAGGTGCAGAGCTACTTCCAGCGGCTGGGGCTGCCTGTGTGGCGGGCGCGGGCGGAGCAGATCCACGCGGCGGCGGCGCGGTTCACGGCGGCGCAATTGCGGGCGGGGATCGAGGGGATTTTCGAGGCCGACAGCGGGATGAAGTCGGCGCGGCCGGATGACCGGCTGGTGATGGAGCGGTTCATTCTGAAGCTGACGGCGTGAGCGTGGCGGTCAGTCTGGCATGCTCTCCAGATCGGCGGGTCTCAGGAGGCTATGGAAACAACATACAACTCCTTGACTCTGCATAGAGGCTTGTCCGGCTTCTCCACCATGATCAGCTCCTGCGCGCGGGCTTCAAGCGCAGCCGCAGCATGGAGCGCGTCCAGTGCAGAGAGTCCGTACCTGGTAGCGAGGTCAAGGGCTGTTTGCGTCAGCGCGTGCGTTGCTTCAATGTCCTCACCCGCTTCCAGAAACGCTTCCATGAATTGTGTCTCGTCTTCCTTGCGGTGAAGGCGAGGCTGCGGGAGCACTTCGAGGCGGAGGAAATCAGACACGAGGAATTGCCGGCCGGGATCGTCGAGGATCTCCATGGCTCTCTCCCCAACGGGATTCCCGCCACGCCAGGCGGCGATCAGAACGCTGCTGTCGACGTACGTTCTGCGCAGCATGCGGCTAGCGCTCTTCTCCGCGGCGTGATTTGACTTCCCGCAGAATCTCCTCTTCGGAGAGCAGCGTGAGTCCGCTGGCGAGGGCTTTCATCCGGAGATCGTCCAGCTTTCGTCCCAATGCAGTGCGCCGAGGGATTCGAGAGACAGCATGGGACATCGAAACCAGGCTCCACTCGGTCACAGAAGTAGTGAACGGGGAGTCCTTCACCCACTCGGCGGCAGAGGCTTTGCTCTGCCGGGCAAGCGGCGCTGAAGGGGGAGCGGAAGCTCCGGCCGGAACTGTAACAGATTCCTGGAACAGACCTGCCGGGGGAAACGGCGTGACCGGTCCGTTGAGATGCGTAAAAGCAGTGCAACTCATTCCTCGAACTCCGGAAGAAGAGAGTCAAGAGTTTCCTGCCGCAACAAGCTGAAAAAAGCCTCCTTGCAAGCGTCATGAGCGAAATCAAGATTTTTTTTGACGAAAGCCCATTGGTCCCGAGCCGGCAGATCCGAGACCGTCTCGATCTCTACGACCGCTCCCTCGAGGCTTCCTTCTCCAATGCGGTTCACTGTTGCCGGCGCAGCGATCTGAAGGATGTGTGTGAACTCGCCGGACCGGACCTGAGCGCGGATTTGAACGGGGGATTGGGCGACGTTCCAGTCACCGAGCCTCAGATCGACGTTCAGGCGCGACAGCCAGGAATCATCGGCACGGGAGAGGACATTCAGGTATTTGAACGAAAATCTCTCCGGTGCTTCGATGACCATGGAATTCTGTAATTCTTCAACGAGACCGAGAATTTGTTCGGAAAAGCTCCGCCAGCCTGGATAGGGACGCAAGCAGTTCAACGTGAGCGCGCGATACCCGATTTGTATCGCTCTCGCCGTTCCTTCCAACCTCAGGCGCGGCAAGTACCAGAGGCTCTGCTGGGATTCGACGAGCTGCTCCGGCGCGTCGGCCAGAGGCAGGCGCACAATTGCCGGAAATTCAGACCGGAAACGGGAATACAGCAGCCCTGGAAGGACGTGACTGGCTCCGGCAGAGGGCAAGAAACGGAATTCCCAGATGGCCTCCTGAAGAGGATCGTTTTTCAGCCGCGTGGGAATCCGGTTGGCCATGATCCATACGGGTTCCTTCAAGTCACGCAGACCCCGGCAGGGGAATTGCCATGCCTGAATTCTTCCGTCCTTCCACTTCAAGTCTAATGTGCTTCGAGCGCAGGAGCAATGCCGAATGGCTTGTTTTCAGGGATGCCCGCATGCTCGTTCAACCGCCTCGGCGATCCAAGAGCTTTTCGAGGCCGACAGCGGGATGAAGTCGGCGCGGCCGGATGACCGGCTGGTGATGGAGCGGTTCATTCTGAAGCTGACGGCGTGAGCGTGGCGGTCACTGGAGGCCGAGGCGGCGGAGGGCGGCTTCGCGGTTGCGGCGGGCGTTTTCGTAATCGGGCTTGAGGGCCAGGGCGCGGTCGAAGTCGCTTACGGCCTCTTTGTAGAGGCGCAGGCGCATGAGGGCGTAGCCGCGCGCGTTCCAGGCGAGGGCGGATGAAGGGTTGAGCGTGACGGCGCAGGAGAGCGGATCGAGGGCATCCTGAAAACGCTCCTGTTGAATCAGGCGGCGGCCTTCGGCATGGCACGCTTCGGCGCGGCGCAGCACATCCCCCTGGGCGGCGGCTTTTGCGGGTGCGGCGGGCGGGGGCGCGGGGGGCGCGACGGTCTCCGCGGGAGGCTCGGGCTGCGCGGCCGGGGGCTTCGGTGGCGGAGGCGCCGGGACAGGAGGGGCGGGCTCGGCGCGAGCCGCCGTCTCCGGGCGCGGCAGTTCCTGGGTTGGCGGCGCAGCCGCAGCGGCGCGCTGCCCGGCTGCGGCGCTGCGGGCGCGCTCGGCCAGAGAGCGCACTTCCGCATTCTCCGGCTGGAGCTGAAGGGCCTGCTCGAGATCCCTGGCCGCCTCTTCGTAGCGGCCCAACAGGAAGTAAGCCGAGCCGCGGGCGTACCAGCCCAGCGGGTTGCGCGGTTCGAGTTCGATGGCCGCGGTGCGGTCCTGAAGGCCGAGTTCGTGCATGCCGAGAACATGAAGCGACCCGCCGCGGGCAATGAGCGCGGCGGCATTCTTCGGCTCCTCCTGAACGGCGCGGTTGCGGTCGGCCAAGGCCTGGTCGTGCTTGCCCAGGCGGCTGTACAGATCGGCGCGGATCAGCAGCGCGCGGACAAAGCCCGGGCGGGCGGCGATGGCGGCATCATAATCGGCGAGAGCCTGGTCCGTGTGGCCGAGCACTTCATGAGCGGCGCCGCGCAACAGCAAAGCCTCGGCCCGGCGAGGCCAATCGGCGGGCGCGGCGGCGAGAGCCGCCTCCAGATCGGCCAACGCGCGCTCGAAACGGCCGACATCTCCGTGGCAGCGGCCGCGGCCGAAGAGCGCCTCATAGAGCCCTGCATCCAGGGCCAGGGCCCGGTCGAAATCCTCGATCGCGTCATGATACCGGTTGAGCGAAGCCAGCACCCGCCCGCGCGCCAGCCATGGCAAGGGATCATCGAGGCGGAGCCGGATGGCGCGCTCCAGCGCGGCGAGGGCCTCGTCCTTGCGGCCCAACTCAGCCAGCGCCTCGCCGCGCCCGCGCTGCACGGCGGAGGTCTCGTGACCCAGCCTCAGGCACTGCTCGAAGTCCTCCAGCGCGCCGGAGGCGTCGCTTTGCTTCAGGCGCACTTCTCCTTTGAGCCGCAGAGCCTCGGGATCCGAGCGGTTCAGCTCCAGCGCCCGAGCAATGTCGGCCGCGGCCTCGTCAAGCCGGTTCAAGCGCAAAAGGACGCCCGCGCGGCGCCGCAGCGCGCCGGAAGACTTCGGGTTCAGGCGGAGCACCTCCGTGTAGGCGGCGAGGGCTTCCTGCCACTGGCCCTCCTGTTCGAGACGCAGGCCGCGCTCGTAGACCGCCTGCGCCGGCCTGCCTCCGGTTTGCGCCGCCGCGGCGTAGGGCAAAAGCGCAGCCAGCCACAGCACCGCGGCCATGGTCATGGCGCTCCTCCTCCGCCGCATCTTACTACAGGGAGCGGATGATCTCTTCCAGTTGGCGGGCCAGCGCAACGTGGTCCTCCCCTTCGAGCCGGACGGGCTTGCCGATCTTCACCCGCACGAAGCCGGGGCGCGGGAACTTCCAGTCCGGGTGGAGCACGCGGTTCGAGCCCCGGATGCGCACGGGGACGACCGGGATGCCGAGCCGCGCCGCCATCATGCCGACGCCGGGCAGGAAGGGCAGGATCGTGTCATCGCGGCTGTGCTTGCCTTCCGGAAAGATGAGCGGGCACCAGCCTTCGCCCGCCAGTTCGCCCAGGTAACGCAGCGCCTCGCGCGCGCCGGCTTCGCGCTGCGGGATGGGCACGGCATTGAAGACCAGGCAGGCCAGGTAATAGTTGAGCGAGTTGGTCAGCCGCTTCCACCAAGGGAAGCGCTCGGGGTGGAAGTGGGCGTCGAAAAACTCTTTCCGCATGGCGGGCGCCAGGCGGTGGCGCCACTTCCACGGCATGGCGATGAACAGCACCGGCGTGTCGAAGTAGCCCTGATGATTGGAGGCGAACAGAACGGGCGGCTCGAGCCCTGCCAGATTCCCGCGCCCTTCCACGCGAACCCAGGCGAACAGGCGCGCCAGCCACAAAACCCAGGCGTTGAGATGGAACACGCGGTGCCAGTGCGCCCAGCGGCTGCGGCTCCAGCGCGGGAACTCGAACGGCTCCGAGGGCGGAGCGGGGGGAGCTTTCTCCAGTTGCTTCAGATCGGCCATGGTGCGCGCGGCGGCGAAAGCCGTCTCATCCAGCGTGCGGCCGAGCTGCTGCTCGAGCGCGACCATCAGCTCGATTCGGTCGAGCGAGCTGAGCCCCAGGCCTTCGAGCGGAGTGTCCGGCGCCAGTTCGCGTCCGCCCGAATAGCGGGCCAGCAGCGCGGCAACGGGATCTTCCATTGAGCGGGCCGCACGCGCCGGCGCCGCCCCGGAGACGCGCTGGCGGATGAGGCGCCGCTTCAGCTTGCGCGTGCCCTCGGTGCGGGGCAGCTCGGGCTCCGGCCACACTGAATAGCCGCGGATCTTCTGATGCTCTTCGAGCAGCGCGTTGGCCTCGCGGATCGCGGCTTCCGCATCGGCGCCTTCTTCCAGGACGAGCGCGGCATGGACGGTCTCGCCGCCCGCGCCGGGCAGGCCCACCACCGCGGATTCGCGCACGCCGCGGACCGAGTTCAGGACCTTTTCGACGTCTTCCGGGAACACGTTGCGCCCGTCGGCGAGGACAATCATCTCCTTCTTGCGGCCTTTGATGTGGAGCCGGCCCTCGGCGTCGAGTTCGCCGATATCGCCCGTGTGCAGCCAGCCGTCCTCGAACGCCTCCGCCGTGGCTTCCGGGTCGTTGAAGTAGCCCGAGGTGATGTTGGGGCCTCGCACGAGCACTTCCCCGTCGGCCGCGATGCGGATTTCGACCCCCGCGATGGGCTTGCCCACCGACCCCTGCCGGGCGTGAAAGGGATGGTTGAGCGTGACGATGGGCGCGGCTTCGGTGAGGCCGTAGCCCTGAATCACGGCGAACCCCAGCTTGCCCCAGAACTGTTCGAGCGCGCCGTCCAGCGCGGCGCCGCCCACGATGAAGCTCCAGAATTTCCAGCCGAACAAGCGGTGCACGCGGCGGTAGCGCCACCAGCGCCGCCAGAACTTTTCGCCGGGCGGCGCCGGGCCGGCAGCCTCCGGCGCGACGACGAGGATGTACTCCCGCAAGAGTTCGAGAATGCGCGGCACCGAGACCAGCACGCTGATCCGCCGCGTGCGGATCTGCCGCACGATTTCGCGCGGGTCCTGCGTGCGGAGAAAGATCACCGTGCCGCCAAGGATCGGCGGGATGAACGCCGCCATCGCCTGTCCGAACATGTGGCTCAGCGGCAAAAGGTCGAGGAAGCGGATGGGGTGGAACGGGCGGGCGTAGTGCAGGTACTTCCGGATCTCGCGCTCGACGGGCACAATGTTGGCCAAAATGTTGCGGTGCGTGATGACCACGCCCTTGGGGTCGGCGGTGGCGCCGGAGGTGAACAGGATCTGCACCGTGTCGCCTGCGGAGATCTCGACGGGCGTCGCCGCCGGCGCCGGCGCGCGCCAGTCCAGATCCGCGAGGCGCCAGACGGGAGCAGCCTGCGGCGGCGCATCCAGCCGCACGGCGTCGCCCACAAGGATCGCTTTCGGGCGGGTGATCGCAACAACGCGTTCGAGGAAGTCCGGAGAGTGCTTCTCGTCGATGGGGACCACCGCCGCGCCGCGCAGCAGGCACCCCCAGAAGGCGGCGATCCACGCCGGGCGGTTTTCGCTCCACAGGATCACGCGGTCGCCGCGCCCTACGCCCGCCTGCTCGAGCCGCAGCGCGAAGCGGCGCGCCGCCGCGCCGAGCTGCTCATACGTGTAGGAGCGCGGGCGGATGCCGTCGTCGTAGACAAGGCAGACGCCGCGTTGCGCCACAACGGACTCGAAGAAGTCGAGGAGCGTGTCGCGCTTCATCCTCATCCATCGTAGCCGCCGCAGGCGCGGCGGGTCACTGGATGGTGCTGGAGCCTTCGACGCCCAGGGTCGCGTCCGGGATGTTGCGGTTGATGTAGTTGTCGAGGTTGATGACGTAGGTCTCCGGCGCGTCGATGAGCACGGGAGAGTGCGTGGCGCAGATGATGCGGAACTTCTTCTGATCCACCAGCTCCAGCAGCATCTTGAGAACGCGCCGCTGGTTTGAGACCGAGAGCGCCATCTCCGGCTCGTCCAGCAGCAGCATGGCGCCTTCAGGAAGCGACGGAAATGTTTCGCGGAACAGCGACAGCATCACCTGCCCGTGCGAGGCCATCTGGAGGAACTCCCGCATCTGCGGGTTGTTCTCGAACAACTCCGGGTGCATGCGCGGGTTGTGGTGCTCGGCGTCGAACAGGAACACCCGCGGCGATTCGATCCGGTTCTCCACGCGGTAGATGTAGCCTTCCACTTCCTCGCCGCGCATCGCATAGTAGATCGAATGCAGCAGCGTCGACTTGCCGCAGCCGTTCTCGCCGGTGAGCAGGATGAGCGGGTGCCGCAGATCGACGATGAGCGGCATATGGAAGTTGAGGTTCACCAGAACCGGGTGGGCCAGAATTTTCAGGAACATGCCAGAGGGTCTGATTCCAGAATAGCAGCCGGCGTTGCAGGAACCCGCCGCTCAGGCGCGCTGCAGGCGGAAGCGGCGGAACGCGGCGGTATTGAAGAAACTGCCCAGCCCGATGCGCCCGGCGCCGAGGCTCAGGTCCACGGCCTTCAGCGAGGGCGAGGTCTTGCCGTCGACCCACGCCTGCACGAGTCCGCTTGAGGCGTCATAAACCATGCGCACCGCGTGCCAGCCGCCGGTGGGCAGGGAGCCCGGCCCTTCCAGCGGGCTGATGCGCACGCGGTCGCCGCCGAAGCAGTGAAAGACGCCGTTGTGCACCTCCACCTGCGAAGCGGCGTCGTCGGAGAGATGGACGTAGTTGAAATAGCCGTCCTTCTGCCAGGCGTAGACAAGGATCAGCGAGCCCTTGGGCGAGGCCCGCTTCACTTCCACTTCCAGCGTGAACCTGCCGAGCGGCCCGGTTTGCGCCAGGGCGAACTGGATCGGGCGGCGCGGGCTGGCCTGCTGCGGGCGCGCCGTGAGCAGATGCAGCTCATCTTCGGCCGCTTTCCAGTCACCGGCCGAGATCACCTGCCAGCGCAGCCCGAAGGCTTCGATCTCCTCCGCCAGAGGCGGGATGGCGGGCTTGCCGCTTTGAGCGGCGGCCATGACGGGGGCGGCGGCAAGAAAGGACCGGCGCAGCATGGCTCCATCACACCAAAACCGGAGGCGCGGCACAACAAGGGGGGAAAAATCATTTCGCCGGAGAAATGTTTCGGCTTTGCAGGGCCTGCCCGAGGAAAGCGCGCAGGCGGGCCGGGTATTCTTCGCCCGCCGTTTCCGGGATGTCGTTGTGGCCGGCGCCGCTGACGGCCCAGAACTGTTTCGGTTCGCGGGCGGCGTCGAAGACGGCGCGCCCCAGGCGGAAGGGGATCACCTCGTCCCGGCCGCCGTGGATGACGAGCACGGGCGCCTGGATACGCGCCACGCGGCGTTGCACCTCGAACCCCCACACGAGCAGCGGGCCCAGCACCGGCAGGACCGTCTGGGCCACGGCCCGCGCCGAGGGGAACGGCGCTTCCAGAATGACCCCGCCGACGGGTTCTACCGAAGCCACATGCGCGGCCGCCGCCGTCCCAAGCGACTCGCCATGCACGAGGATCCGCTCGGGCGGGAAGCCGCGCCCGCGAAGAAGGCGGTATCCCGCCAGAGCATCCTCGTAGAGGCCGGCTTCCGAAGGGCGCCCTTCGCTGCGGCCATACCCGCGGTAGTCGATTACGAGCACCGCCGCGCCCGCCCGTTCCCAGGCGGTGATGTGCCGGACGCGATGCGTGACATTGCCTGCGTTGCCGTGGAGGAACAGCACGGCGGCGGGGGCGGAATCGAGCGGTTTCCACCAGGCGTGGATCCTGTGACGGCCGCTGCGCAGCCACGCATCCTCGACGCCCAAGTTCTTGGCCATGAGCCAGTTGCCATCAGGGTAGCGCATGGGGAAGAACGCTGACCGGTTGGCCGCCCAAGCCAGAAGCGCCCAGGCGATGGGCAACAGGAGCAGCAGCGGTTTCCAGTCCATATCCGAGAGCATGATATAAGAAAGTGGGGTGCCGGGGGTGGGGGATGGGCTGAGATTTTTCGAGCCAGAACTTGACAATATCCCACTAAAGTTTAATAATACAGTCAGGCGCAGCAGTTCAAGGCGGCGCCGCGGAACGCAAGTTCCCAAACCGTGCAGCAAGAGGGAATGGAGAAAGATGAGCAAGATCATAGGTATTGACCTCGGGACCACCAATTCCGTGGTGGCGGTCATGGAGGGGGGGCAGCCTGTAGTCATCCCGAACCAGGAGGGAGCGCGGACGACGCCGTCCGTGGTGGCGTTCACCAAGAGCGGCGACCGGCTTGTGGGGCAGGTCGCCAAGCGGCAGGCGGTCACCAACCCGGAGAACACGATTTACTCGATCAAGCGTTTCATGGGGCGGCGCTTTGACGAGGTGACCGAGGAGATGAAGCTGGTTCCGTACCACGTGGTGCGGGGCGAGAACGGGGACGCGCGCGTGGACATCTCGGGCAAGAAGTACGCGCCGCCGGAGATTTCGGCGATGATCCTCACCAAGCTGAAGGAGGCCGCCGAGGCCTATTTGGGCGAGAAAGTGACCAAGGCGGTGATCACCGTGCCGGCCTACTTCAACGATGCGCAGAGGCAGGCGACCAAGGACGCCGGCCAGATCGCCGGACTGGAGGTGTTGCGCATCATCAATGAGCCGACGGCGGCGGCGCTGGCCTACGGGCTGGACAAGAAGAAGGAAGAGCGGATTGCCGTGTATGACTTCGGCGGCGGCACGTTCGACATTTCGATTCTGGAGGTCGGCGACGGCGTGGTGGAGGTCAAGTCCACCAACGGCGACACGCACCTGGGCGGCGACAACATCGACCAGCGGCTGGTGGACTGGCTGATCGAGGAGTTCAAGAAGGAGGAAGGGGTTGATCTGTCGCGGGACCGCATGGCGCTGCAGCGGCTGAAGGAAGCGGCCGAGAAGGCGAAGATCGAGCTCAGCTCGGCGATGGAGACCGAGATCAACCTGCCCTTCATCTACGGCGACCCGCAGACGGGGCCGAAGCACCTGGTGAAGACGCTGACGCGGGCGCGTTTCGAGCAGATGATCGAGGACATCCTGCAGCGCTCGATCCCGCCCTGCAAGCAGGCTCTGGCCGACGCCGGGCTGACGCCGGAGCAGATTGACGAAGTGGTGCTGGTGGGCGGCTCGACGCGCATCCCGCGCGTGCAGCAGTTGGTGAAGGACCTGTTCCGCAAGGAGCCGAACAAGACGGTCAACCCGGACGAGGTGGTGGCCGTGGGCGCGGCGGTGCAGGGCGGCGTCCTGGGCGGGGAAGTCAAGGACGTGCTGCTGCTGGACGTCACCCCGCTGTCGCTGGGCATCGAGACGCTGGGCGGCGTGTTCACCAAGCTGATCGAGCGCAACACGACGATCCCGACGCGGAAATCGGAGGTCTTCTCCACGGCGAGCGACAACCAGACGAGCGTGGAGATCAAGGTCTACCAGGGCGAGCGCGCGATGGCGCGGGACAACCGCCTGCTGGGGGTGTTCCAGCTTGTGGGCATCCCGCCGGCGCCGCGCGGCGTGCCGCAGATCGAAGTCACCTTCGACATTGACGCCAACGGCATCCTGCATGTGACGGCGAAGGACCGCGCCACAGGCAACGAGCAGAAGATCACGATCACTTCGTCTTCCGGCCTGTCCAAGGACGAGGTGGACAAGATGGCCCGCGACGCCGACGCGCACCGCGCCGAAGACGAGCGCCGGCGCCAGGAGGTGGAAGCCAAGAACCAGCTCGACAACGCCGTCTACAGCGCCGAGAAGATGCTGCGCGAGCACCGCGACAAGATTTCCGACGCGGACGCGCGCAACATCGAGGAGGCGGTGTCGGAGGCCAAGAAAGCGATCGAAGAGGGCGGGCTGGAGCGCATCAAGGCGGCGCAGGACCGGCTGATGGCGGCCAGCCACAAGCTGGCGGAAGCGATGTACCGCGCCGCCGGCACGCAGCAGCCCTCGGGCGACGGCGCCTCGGGCGCGAAGACCGAAAGCGCGAAGAAGGACGAGGTTGTCGACGCCGAGTTTGTCGACGTAGACGACCAGAAGAAGTAACTCCGATCCCCGCGGAACAGGGCGGGCCGGCCTATGACGACGAGCAAGGACTATTACGAGACGCTTGGGGTCCGGCGGGACGCCTCGCAGGAGGAGATCCGCAAGGCGTACCGCCGGCTGGCCCGGAAGTATCATCCGGACCTGAACCCGGGCGACAAAGCCGCCGAGGAGCGGTTCAAGGCGGTGCAGGAAGCCTACGACGTGCTCTCCGACGCCAAGAAGCGCAAGATGTACGACACCTACGGCTTCTATTCCGAGTCCGGCTTCCCCGGCGCGGGGCAGCCGGGGGCGGGACCGCAGGGGTTCGGTTTCGGCGGCTTTGATTTCTCGGAGACCTTTGGCGGCGCGCAAGGCGGGTTCGGCTCGAGCTTCAGCGACCTGTTCAGCCAGTTTTTCGGCAGCCAGCGCGAGGCGCGGCGGCGGGCGCCGGAGAAGGGGTCCGATCTGGAGTACTCGCTGCAGATCGACTTCTGGCAGGCGATCAAGGGCACGCAGGTGCGGCTCAACATCTCGCGCCTGGACGTCTGCGCGGCGTGCCGCGGCACGGGGGAAACCGGGGGCGCGGCCACGCTGTGCACGCAATGCAACGGCAGCGGCAACGTGACGCAGATGGTGGGGGCGATGCGCTTCTCGCTCACCTGTCCCCGGTGCGGCGGATCGGGCCGGATGGCGCGGGCCTGCCCGTCCTGCGGCGGCAGCGGCCGCGCGGCGGTGAACGAGACGGTGGAGGTGCGCATTCCGCCCGGCGCCTCCACGGGGTCGCGGCTGCGCGTGCCGGGCAAGGGCAACGCCGGCACGATGGGCGCTCCTGCGGGCGACCTCTACATCACGGTGAAGGTGGACGACCACCCGCTGTTCCGCCGCGAGGGCGACGATGTGTACGTGCGCGTCCCCGTCGCGGTGTGGGAGGCCGGACTCGGCACGCGGATCGAGGTGCCGACGGTGGACGGCCGCGCCCTGCTCAAGATCCCGCAGGGCACGCAGAACGGCCAGAAGTTCCGGCTGCGCGAAAAGGGGGTCTTCAACGCGCGGAAGAACACGCGCGGGGATCAGATTGTGGAGATCGAACTGCAAACCCCGGACGTGCGCGACGAGCGAGTGCGCGAGCTGCTCAAGGAACTCTCCCGGCACGACGCGCGCGATCCGCGCGCCGAACTCTGGTCGAAGGTGTGACAGCCGTGGCGAAGCAGAAAGGCAAAGCGGGCTACATGATCTCGGCGGTGGCCGAGAAATACGGCATCCATCCGCAGACGCTGCGCATGTACGAGCGCGAAGGGCTCATCAAGCCCTCCCGCAGCGAGGGCAACACGCGCCTGTACACCGATGAAGACCTGGAGCGGCTGGAGGTGGTGCTCGAGCTGACGCGCGAGCTGGGCGTCAATCTGGCGGGCGTCGAGATCATTCTCAACATGCGCGAGAAGATGGCCGCCATGCAGAAGCAGATCGAGCAATTCGTGCAATCGCTCAACGTGGAGCTGGCGCGCAGCCTCCATGCGGAACCGGCCGAGCCGAACCACTCCCTCATCCCGGTGGCGCGCCCGGTAGCGGCCGCGCCGCTCGCCGCCGAGGCGGGCGCTGCCGCGAGGCGCCGGAACCGGACGGCGAAGAGCTGAGCGGGAGGCGGACGCGCTCAGCGCAGCTTGCGCAAGAACTTTCCGGTGTAGGCGTCCACGAAGACCGAGAACTTGCTCTGGCTCACCGACGGCCCGAAGATGACGCGCCACGCCGGTTTGACATCGGGCGACACCCATTCCAGCAGGAAGTGGATGGGCAGATCCTTGTTGTCTGCGAGCACCTTCTTCATGGCGGGGTCTTTCTGCACCTCCGCCATGGCTGTTTCCAGCGCCTTCGGCGTGTCGATCTTGACTTCCTGGATCGCCATCGGGAAGATGCGCGGATTGGGGAGATAGCCGGAGTCCTGGCCGGCGCGCACGCCTTTGAGGATGCCGCCCTCGCTATCGGCGGCGGCCCAGGTGAACTCCCGTTTCAGGCGCCTGGATTCGCTGACATACGTGGCTCGCCAGAAGCCGTACTTGCCTTCGCCCGAGGGCGCTTCGGCGATGGCGCCGCTTTCGAGCTTGAGCAGCTTGACATCGGGCGCCCACGTGCGCGCCACCTGGAAGGTCTGGAAAATGGCCGATTGGCCGGTGGCAGGCTCGGGCGGCTTGGGCGGGGCCTTCCTGGCAGGAGGCGCTTGCGAACACCCCGCCAGCAGAAGCACGAGTACGGGAAGGCAACGGGAGATTCGGATGCGGTTCATAGGGTTTCTCGCCTCCCTCAATGATATTGAAGTTTTGCACCGCCGCAACATTGTGAACAGAATTGCCCCGCGACGCCGGCACGGGGCTGTGCCATAATACGGGCAACAGCGTTTGACATCCATCCCGCAGAGGGAGGTTCCCATGAACTTCGCCCGACTTCGAAACGCCGCGCTGGCAGTGGCGCTGGCCATGGCCGTTTGTGTTTGCCTTCCCGGGCAGCAGCAGGGCGGCGGGCAGAGCGGGGGCACGGGAGGCGGAGGCGGCGCAGCACCTGCGCCGACGCCGACCCCGACTCCCACGCCGACCCCCACGCCTTCGCCCACCAAGCCCACCACGCCCACGCCCTTCCCCGGACAACAGCAACAGCAGCCCGGCTTCCAGGACTTCCAGCGGCCGATCTACATTTCGGGCCGCGTGATGATGGAAGACGGCACGGCGCCGCCGGAGCCGGTGATGATGGTAATGGTGTGCAACGGGCGCCCGCGGCCGCAGGGCTACACGGACTCCAAGGGGCGCTTCAACATCGCCCTGGGCCAGAACCAGAGCGTGTTCGCCGACGCCAGCATGGACAGCTCCGACATGCGCGGCATCATGAACCCCGGCCCCACGCGCGGCATCTCCGAGCGGGAACTGGTGGGCTGCGAGTTCCGCGCCGAGCTGGCCGGGCACCAGAGCGACGTGGTCCAGCTCGCCGGCCGCCGGGTGCTGGACAACCCCGAAGTCGGCGTCATCGTGCTGCGGCGCATGTCGAATGTGCAGGGCTTCACGTTCAGCCTCACTACGGCCAATGCGCCCAAGGAAGCGAAAAAGGCTTACGAAAAAGCCCTGTCGCTGGCCAAGAAGCAGAAGGCGGCCGAGGCCGAGACTCACTTGCGCAAGGCGGTGGAGATTTATCCGAAGTTCGCCGCCGCGTGGTTCGAGCTCGGCAACGCGCTCGAAGCCCAAAAGAAGATCGAGGAGGCCAAGACGGCGTACGAGAAATCCATCGAAGCCGACCCGAAGTATATCGGCCCTCACCTCAGCCTGCTGCAGCTTTCGTTGAACTCCCGCGATTGGGAGCAGATCGCCGCGCGCAGCGAGACCGTGCTCAGGCTGAACCCGTTCAGCTACCCGCAGGTGTGGTTCATCCACGGAGCGGCGGCATTCAACCTGGGCCGCCACGACGATGCGGAGAAGAGCGCCCGAGAGGCGATCAAGCTCGACCCCAACCACAGGAATCCGCGCGCCTACAACCTGCTGGCGCAGATTCTGGCTGACAAGGGCGACTACGCCGGAGCGCTGGACAACATGAAAGGCTATCTGAGCTTCGCTCCCGAAGCGCCCGATGCCGAGAGGGTGAAGAAGCAGATCCTGGAGCTGGAACGGTTCCTCGCCGCGCGGCCCGCCGCGCAGGCTGCGCCGGCGAAGCCGCAGCCCTGACCGCCCCTTGCTCCCGGTTCAGGAACCGCGGCTGATGCGCCGCGCTTTCCAGAAGGCGTGGATCGAAAAACCGAGAAGGATGACGAACATAAACGCGCTCAACAGGAAGCGCAACAGGTGCTCGGCGCCTTGATCGAGCTCCTTCCAGCCGGTCCACACCGGGCGGACCATCATCACGGCGAGCAGGAAAAACAGGAAACCGAGCACCTCGTTCCACAGCGAGTGCAGCGGGCGGATCACCCCCGGCAGCACTGCGGAGAGGAACTTCTTCGCCAGAGTCAGCAACGCGGCCATGCCCTTTCGCCTGTCATGCTAGCAGAGGCGGCGGCCAGCCGAGCGGCGAGGTCTCTCTCATGAGCAGCGGCGCCTCTGCCGATAAATGGATTGAGGCGCGAATTCGGCGCGCCCGCACCAAGCGGAATGGTATCCTGAGATCAGGGAAAGGAATCAACCTTCACCTTGGACGAACGGCTTAAAGAACTGATGCAGGAACTCGGCCACGCGATCAACGAGTCGCTCTCCGACTCTGACCGCATCGCCGAAGCCATCGGGGAAATCAAGCGCGCCGGCTATGACGTCTTCCTTGTGCTGGAAGCCACCATCGGCTTCAACAAGCGCGACGAGTCCGGCGAGGAAGCCGAAACGGAGACGGTGGTGGAGACCCGGCTGGAAACGGATTTCGAGGAGGAACCCACCGAGACCCGCAAGCGTCCCCGCCAGCGCCGCACGGGCAAAATCCGCTGGACCGCGCAGGACCAGAAGTTTCTCCGCGCGCTCAAGATCGCCATCGACGAAGACAACACCTGAGGGCGGTTTCCAATCCCTGCACTGCGGCAGCAGCCGCTGAACCCTTTCGCAAATCCTTGGCGCCTGCCCGGATTCCTCTTATCCGAATCGGCTCCGTTCGGAGGCCGCCGTTCCTGAACACTGCGCGCTCCGCTCTTCCCTCCTGGAAGGCGGAAACGAGACGGTGCAGCCTGGTGCGGTTGTGACGAGCGCACATCAGGCGCCCGCCGAGCCGGCGCAACGCTGTCCCGGTGTTGAAGCGAACCGAGTCCGTAGCGCAGCAACTCCCTGGCAGCGCAGAGTTACCCGCCCGGCGCCTGTTTCCGGATTTCGTCGAGCACCTCCTGGCGGCGCTCGCCGTTGAGATTCTTCTCGAGGTAGCGCAGAGCCGCCCCGACGACATCGCGGTGGTGGAGGGAGGCCGAAAAGCCTTCCTTGGTGGTAAGCCGCAGCCAGAGCTCGTGCAGCCGGTCGATGTCTTCCGGCCAGAGGCGCGGGGGGTGCGGTCCGAGGTTGACATAGGAGGGCGGGCGGTCCGGCGCGATGATCTCGAGCGAGAAGGCGTGGCGGGGTTCGGGAAGCTGCTCCCAGGCAAGCCCGATGCGGCGGGCCAGCTCTTCGCTGGGCATCGCGCGGGAAACGCCGGTGACCAGCCTCGAGGCTTTCAGCTTCTGCGCCGTGTGCACCAGGGCGAAGAAGGGGTCTGTGGCGGGAACGACGAGCAATTCGACCGGCTTGCCTTCCTTCTCGGCCAGCGTCACCACGCGGCTGAACAGTTCTTTCTCGTAGTCGGTGAACAATTGATCCTGGGCGAGTTCGTGCTCGCCGGCGGCCGCGTCGAGCGGGCGCACCGTCATCACCACGATGTCGTTGCGGCGGATGCTCGTTTTGCGCAGGACCTCCTTCAGGTGATGCATGTGGTTGTAGTCGCGGATGGCGACGAGGATGCAGCCGGGGCGGGCGTGGAGCGGATCGGGGCGGACGTGGAGCGGATCGGGGCGGACGTCGGGCTCGTAATCCAACTGGAATTCTTCCAGCGGCTGCTGTTCGGCCCTTCTGCGGTGTTGCGCATTCAGCCGCTCCGACACCGTGAACAGCCCGAAGAGCACGGCGGTGAAACTGAGGCCGTAAATGGTGGCGATCTGCTTGGTGAGCAGGTTCGTCACCGCCACCAGCAGCAGGGCCAAGGTGGTGGCGGCCAGCCCCAACGGGATTTCCTTTTCGCCCGCCCGCAGGTTGAGGGGGAACTTGTATTCCTGATCCGTGCGCTGGAACCGCAGGGCGAGCACGCCGAGCCCTTTCAGCGCGAAGCTCCAGACGACGCCGAATGCGTAGGCCTCGCCCAGAAGATAGACGTCGCCCCGGGAGGCGAGAATCGTGAGCAGTTGCGCGGCGGTGATCAGGCCCACCAGGCGGTAAGAGGTGCCGAAGCGCGGGTGCGGCTGGCGGAACCACCCCGTGAGCACGCCGTCTTCCGCGACGCGGTTCAGGATGCCGTTGGCGCCAATGATGGAGGTGTTCACCGCGCCGGAGAGGATCATGGCGCCCACGACCACGACAAAGATGTGAAACCCGAGCCGGAGCAGCTCCGGGCCTGCCAGGTACATGGCCAGCCCGCCAATGAGGTTGTCGAAGTACTCCGGCCGCACCTGGTCCGGGATGATCATCACGGCGGCGAATGTGACGAAGCCGGTGGACAGCAACGCGTAGGTGCAAACGATGTTGGCCGCGCGGCGGAGGTTCTTCATCTTCGGCGCGGCGATTTCGCGGTAGACCTGGGCCAGCGTCTCGAAGCCGCTCATCGCCAGCAGCGTGTGCCCGAAGCCGATCACAAGCGCCGCGGGCCAGAGGGTGGACCAGAAAGTCCCTTCCAGCCAGCCCAGCGAGTGGCGGTCGAAGCGGATACTGTCGGGCGTGGGAAGCGGAGGCAAGCTGGTCCGCCCCCGCAGCAGGAGGGTAAGCACGGACCATGCGATCAGAGAACCCACCATCACGGTGGTCACCTGCATGATCCGCAGCGCTTTGCCGGAGCTTTCGTGGATGCCCTTGACGTTCTGCCACCAGAAGTACAGCGTGACGGCGACGCCGAAGCAGACGGCGAACCAGTTGGGCTCGAGACGGAAGTCCGAGTGCATCTGGGCGGACAACTCGTTTACCAGACGGCCCAGGTAATGGCCGGCGGAGACGGACGAGATCGGCCCCGTGAGCACGTAATCCACCACCAGCGCCGAGACCGAGAGCTTGGCCATGCGCGGCCCCATGGCGTCCCGCACTACCACGTACACGCCGCCGCGCACGAACATGCCGCAGCTTTCGAGATAAATGGACCGGATGGCGAAGCCGAACAGCAGCACCGCCAGAACGAACCACGGCGCGGACTTGCCCAGCGCATGTTCGGCGATGCCGCCGACGTAGAACATGGTCGACGCCAGGTCGCTCAGCACGATGGCGGCGCCGCGCCAAAAGGAGATGAACGTGAGGGCCACCGTCGTGGCCACCACGATCTTGGGCAGTTGTTTGGGAAGCTTTGCGGATGGCTCCGAGGGAGTCGCCATAGGAAACGGCCGCCGTTGGCGGCCGCACCTCTCATTGTAGGCTGAAAGGAACGGCAAGGCGGGTGGCGCGCCCGGGATGCCGATTGGGGGGCTGTAACCTGGCCCCGGCCACCCGCGCCCGAACAGACACCGATCGAAGAGGGACTTGCGATGAGAACTGTACTTGCCGGGTTTCTGTGTTTCTGTTATCTGCCTGCCGCTGCGCAGCCGCCGCAGGCCAATGGGCCGGAGTTCATTCGCGAGGGCCAGAAACTGGTCCGCGCCGGCCAACTGGAAGAGGCGCTCGCCTTGTATCAGAAGGAGATCGAAAAGAACCCTGCCAACACGGCTGCCCTGAACGCCGCCGGCGTGGCGCTGGATCTGTTGGGCCGGACGAAGGAAGCGCGCCAGTATTTCCAGAAGTCGGCCGATGCGGCGCCGGACGCGCAGGCGCGCGCCGTCGCCTGGCGGCAGATGGCCATGTCTTACGCGTTCGACAACGACTGTGCGAACTCGGCCCGCTACGGCCGCATGCTTTACGACTATTGGCTCGAACGCGGCAACCACTTCGCCGCCGGCGAAGCCGCCAATGAAGTAGCCCGGGTCTGCATCGAGGCAGGCGCTTTGGATGAGGCCGAGAAGCTCTACCGCCTGGGCACGGAGACCGGCCTCAAGGAACCGAACCTCTCCGCCGACCGCCGCGCGCTTTGGAACTTCCGCCTGGAGCATGCCCTGGGGCGCCTGGCCGCCCGCCGGGGCCAAAGAGAGGCGGCGCTGAAGCATGTGGCCGCCGCCAAAGCCTTGCTCGACGCCCACCCGGAGATGGCGAAACAGCAGCAGCCGTTTTACTTCTACCTGGCCGGATACGTCGCCTTGCACACCGGCGACCCGCAGGCCGCGCTGGAGCATTTCAAGCAGGCCAACCCGAACGATCCGTTCATTCAGTGCCTGATGGGCATGGCTCATGAAAAGCTGGGGCAGAAGGAAGAGGCCATGGCCTGCTACAAAAGAGCGTCCGGAACCACGGCTCACAATCCGCCCGCGGCGTTTGCACGGCCATTTGCGGCGAAGAAACTCGGGGCGCGCTGAGCGCTGCCGCCCGCTTCCGCCTGGCGGGCCGCTGCTCGCGAGCGGCGCTCATGAGCCGGCTCCGGTCAGAAGGTCCCGGAACCGATTCTCGAGCCGCTCCAGCCGCTCGGCCTGCCGGCGCAGCACGGCATGCAGTTCTTCTATGTAAAGATCCCGGAGCGCGAGGTCGTCCCGCAGACGGCGCAGTTCCTGGTCGCGCGCCGCGATGAGCGAACTGAGCTGCTCGATCTGTTCGAGCAGCGTCTCTTCAGGCAGACGGGCAGGCTGCGCCGCCGAGTCGGGCCGCACATGAAATAGTGCCCCGCTCGGGGCGTTTCTCTCTTTCGGCCTACTTCTTCAGGCTCTTCAGGGAAGGCGGCGTTCGCCGCGGCGCGCCCACCAGACTGAAATGGACCTCGACGTTGGCCGTAGAGGCGACGGACTTGCCGTCCTCGGTCGCGGGCGTGAAGCGCCAGCCGGCGAGCGATTCGATCGCCTTGCGGTCCAGCCCCGGCTCGAGCGACCGCAGCACGCGCGCCCGGCGCGGGATGCCCTGTTCGTCGATGTCCACGGAAAGCAGCACAGAGCCTTCAACGCCATTTTGCAAGGCTTCGGGCGTATAGGCGGCAGCCGCGGTTTGCACGGCGCGCGGGGGCGTGCGCACAGGCTCGCGCGGCGCAGGCTCCGGCTTGGGCGGCTCGGCCGCCGGGCGGGCGGGCTCCGGCTTGGCCTCGGCGACGGAGGGCGCAGCCTGCGGCGGCGTCTCCGGCTTGGCCGCCGGTGCGGAGGAAGGAATTGCCGGGGCGGCGGCGCTTGCGGCTGACTGCGGCGCCGGCTTCGGCTTCGCGGGGGCGGACTGTATGGGTGGCGGAGGCGTCTGGACTGGCGTTGCCCGGGGCGGTGTCAGGACCAGCGTTGCAGGAGGGGAAGCCTGTGTTGGCTCCGCTCTCGATTCCGCCACGGCAGCCGCGGGTTCCGCCGGTGGCGCAGCAGCGCCGGTGGCGGGTTTCGGGGCCTCCTTCGCGACGGATTCGACGGGGCCGGCAGACGACTGCCCCCTGAGTGCAGGCTCCTGCATCTTCACGGCCATCCAGACGAGCAGAGCGAGGCCTGCGCACACGGCGCCGGCGGCCGCAAACACTCGCGGCGAAATCCGGAACGCCGGAAGCGCGGGGCGCGCGGGCTTCTCCTCCGGCGGCGCCGCCGGCTGGGCCGCACTGCGGACAGCCTTGGGCGCAGGCGCCCGGATCGCCTCTTCCAGCGCATTCACGAATTCCACGCATGTCCCGTACCGGCTGGCCGGCTCCTTGGCCAACGCCCGGAGCAGCACCGGCCCGATGCGGCCGGCAAGATGCGGCGGGACGGTCTCCAGCGGCGGCGGCGGTTGCTGCGCAATTTTGAAGACCAGGCTTGATAGCGTTTCGGCCTCGAATGGCTTCCTGCCTGTGAATAGCTCATAAGCCACCACTGCCAGCGAGTACTGATCCGTCCGCCCGTCGATCGGCTCCGCCTTGATCTGTTCCGGCGACATGTAGGCAGGCGAGCCCAGCACCGTGCCGGTCATGGTCACCGTCTGCGTCAGGATCTTCGCCACGCCGAAGTCGGCGATTTTGACCACGCCCTCCGGCGTGAGGAGCAGGTTGGCGGGTTTGATGTCGCGGTGAATCACGCCGCGGCTGTGGGCGTAATCGAGCGCCGCCGCCGCCTGCCGCAGGACGGAGGTGATCTGCTCCGGCGGCCCGGCGCGCAGGGTGTCCAGTAGCGCCGCCAGGTTCGCTCCGGGCACGAACTCCATCGCCAGGAACGCTGAAATCTGCCCCGGCTGCAATTCCGCATAGCCGATCTGGTAGATGGTCACAATGTTGGGGTGGGAGAGCCGTCCGGCCGACTGAGCCTCCCGTTGCAGCCGGTCCTGCATCTCCTGCCGCTCGCGAGGGTCGGCGATCGCATACAGGTGGATCGTCTTCAGCGCCACCTCGCGGCCGATCAGCGGGTCATAGCCGCGGTAGACCACGCCCATCCCGCCGCGGCCGATCTCTTCCCAAACCTGGTATTGCCCCAACTGCATCCCGATCCAATCAGTCTACCCGATGCTCTCCGCCATGACATACGAATTCGGCGGATTTTGTTTCCCCGCGCGGATGCGCACGGGTAAACCAAACCGCCGCGTCCCCGTCATCAGGAGGTGGAAGGCCGGCCTGAGAGATGCAAGAACAGACAGGAGAGACAGCCATGAAACCGACTCGCACCATCGTATCCGCCGCGTTACTGGCCCTTGTCGTGGCCGCAGGTGGCAGCGCCCAAGGCATGGGTTACGGCCGCGGATTCCGTCCCGGCATCGCCGGGGCGGCGAACGCGCAAACCGCGCCCCCGCTCACGGCGCTCAAAGACTACCTGGGCCTCACGGACCAGCAAGTCCAGCAGATCACCGACATGCGCCGCAAGGCCGCAGAGGACAACCGGACTCTCGCGGAACAGGCCCGCACGATCCGGCAGCAGATCGCCGACCTGATGAAGTCCGCCAACCCGGATCCCGCGCGGATCGGGCAGCTCCATCTCGACCTCCGCAAGCTGCATGAACAGCGCCTGGCGAAGCTGGAACAGGTCCGGACCCAAGCGCTCACCGTGTTGAATGCGGAGCAGAAACAGAAGCTCGCGGATCTCGAGAAAGCCTTGTCGCTGGGGCCCGCCGCGAGGCAGGCGGCAGCGCTCGGACTCATTGCGCCGCCGCAGCGGGGCGCGGGCGCCGGCGTGGGCCGGCCCTTCGGCCTCCGCGGCATGCGGCCCGGACGCGCGGGCGGCGGCTGGATCTGATCCCGGCAGAAACATTTCCTCAGCGAATTGTCCCGATCCCGGCCGGCGGCTCTGCCCGCCGGCTTTTTTCTGCCCGCGCTTTGCTCTCCGCCGCGGCACAGACGTAGAATGCAAACCGGGATTCCGATGCCAAGCCTCCGCCGCTCCAGGCTTGCAAACGCGTGGCTGGCGCTGACGTTCGCGCTCACGCTCCACGTCGCCGAGGGCGCGCTGCGCAACTACCTGGATTTCTACAACCCGCTCGCCATGTCGCTGCGCGACATGCTGCTGTGGACGTGGATGCCGACCTTCACCTTCGCCGCCTGGATCGGCGGCTGGATCGTCATCCTCGCCGCGCTGTACGGGATGACGTGGTTTGCCGCGTATCCGGTCCGCTGGATCGTCTGGGCGGCCATCGCCTACGGGGATGTGATCTTCCTGTTTGCGGCGGCCAAGCTGGCCTTTGCGGTCTATCTGGCGAAAGCGATTCCCGGCGTTTACACGGCGCCGCTGCTGCTGGCCGCTTCCTGCTGGCTCACGATCGAGGCGGTTCTGGCCCTTCGACGCCCCTCAGCGTGATCAGCGTGGCGCCCCAGCCTCCCGCCTCTGCCGGCGCGTCGCCGAACCACTCGACATCGGCGCGCCGCGAAAGCACCTTCCGCACCATCTCGCGCTGCACGCCGATGCCGCGGCCGTGAATCACGCGCAGGCGCCGCCACCCGCGCGCCCGCGCTTCTTCCAGCCACGCCTCCAGCGCCGCCTTTGCATCGCGCGGCGCAAAGGCGTGCAGATCCAGCACGTCGCCGATCTCCACCGGGACCGGCTCTTCCTGTTCCGGCCCGTCATCGTGTGAATTCATGGATCTCGAACACCGCCACGCCATGCCGGTCTGCGATCAGCGCCACGGAACGCCAGTGGTAGCCCCGCGATTGGGCAAATGCGATCAGCTTCTTCCGCGTATCGGAGAACACATCGCGCCCTTCGGTGTAGGTGATGAAAAGCTGCTTCGGGTCGGCCAGCGCCGCCTCCAGCTCCCGGGCCGCCTGCGGATCGGCATCGACGCGCATGACGATGCCGTCGGCATGCCCGATCATCGGGATGCGGTTCTTGCCGTAAAAGAGAATCTCGTGAAGCATGCCCCAATCGGCGGCGAACGCCGCCCGCCCCGGCTGCGCCTCCAGAAACTGCACAAGCGCCCGCGAGGCGCCGGTCCACACCGGCTGCGGCCCGTAGGCGATGAAATGGGCGCCGTAGGTGAGAACCACCGCCGCGTTCGAGACCGCGCAACATCCGAAGACGAATAGCACCGCCATGGCGGCTTTTCTCCCGGCGCGCTCAAACAATGCCGCCGCTGCCAGCGCCGCCTGTAGTTGCCACAGCGGCCAAAGCAGAATGGCGTGATGAACGCTGCCTCCCGCCTCCCGCGTCCACGCCATCTGCCCCCAGGTGACGACAATGGCGATCGCCGTGGCCAACGCCATCTTCCGGCGGCCGGTTCCCCAGTTCAGCACCGGAGCGGCAGCCAGCGCCAGCACCAACAGCAACGCCTGCCAGCTCTGGCGCGGCATGCCCAGCCTCTGCGCCAGGGCCACCACCCGCTTCTCGTTCTCCGTCAGATCGGCCGCCTGCCCCTCGGGCGATTCCCGCACCAGATACCCGAACAGCCCCGCGCCGTCCAGGGTCCGGTCCAGCACCACCGTCTTCTGGAACAGCGCGGTGAGCGTGTCCCGGCGCGCTGTCCCTTCGAAGGTGCGCCATCCTGTCTTCAGGTTGTAGTGGAGAAACGGGGCCGCGCCCAACGCGAATCCCAAGACCGCCGCCGCAGCCAGCCGGGGCTGCCGCGCCACGCGCCACACCTCGCCGGGAAACACCGCCAGCACGCCCAGGCCGAATCCGCCCAGCACCCACAGAAACAGCGCCTTGTCCCACACGCCCAGCCCTGCGAAAAACGCGCCCGCAAACAGCCAGCGCGCGCGTTGCTCCTGCCCGAAGCGAACCATCGCATACAGCCCCGCCGTGAGGCAGAAGTGCTGGATCGCCACCGGCCCCCAATCGAAGAGCGACGTCAGCAGATAGCAGGCATCGGTGGCGAGCAAGGCCGCCGCCGCCACCGCCGCCTTGGCGCCTCCCAGCCGGCGCGCCGCCAGGAAGAACAGCCACACCGACGCCGCGCCCAACAGCAGCACGGGCACGCGCAGCGTCCAGTCGCTCAAGCCCCAGACGGCGAAAACGGGCTTGTAGAGGAACGCCTTCAGCGTGCCGAGGTAACTCATCTGCATCGTCGGCACGCGCCAGGCCCACGGCAGTTCCGCCCAGAACTCCGCCACCTGCGGCCGCAGCACCCCGTTCAGGAACAGCAACTCGTCATACTGCGCCCCGGGATAGGGGAGCAGCAACAGCCCCGACGCCACAAAAAAGCCGCACAACAACAGGACAGCGGCCTCAGGCAGGCGCTTCTGCAACAGCATCAGCCTCCAATCGCGTACATCGGACGCGGAGGCGGCACGAATCCCGCCTGTTGAATCTCGTGCCCCAGCCACTTGGACGCCACCGTGCGGCGGATCGCTTCCCGGATCTCGCCGTCGCCCGCACCGCCCCGCAGCAGCCGCTTCACGTTCGTTTCCTCGATGGCAAACAGGCAATAGCGGAGATGCCCGTCCGCAGTGAGCCGGATGCGGTTGCAGTTCAGGCAGAACGGGCGGCTGACGCTGGCGATGAAGCCCACGGTGCCGCGCCCGTCCGGGAAGCGGTATTCGAGCGCCGGCGCCCGCGGGTCGGGGTCCGGCACGGGCGCCAGTTCGCCGAACGCCTCGCCCAGCACGCGCAGGATCTCTTCCATCCGCAACACGCGCTCCGTGTCCCAAAGCCCCTGCGAGTCCAGCGGCATGAACTCGATGAAGCGGATCTGGAACCCGTGCTCCCGTCCGAAATGCGCCAGCGGCACGATGTCGGGTTCAAAAAGCCCTTTGACCGCCACCGCGTTGATCTTGATGGAATCGAACCCGGCGCGCCGCGCCGCTTCCAGCCCTGCCAGCACGCGCCCGAGCTCGTCCCGCCGCGTGATTTGCTCGAACTTCGCCCGGTCCAGCGTGTCCAGGTGGACATTCAACCGCCGCAGCCCGGCGCGCCGCAGCGCCTCGGCCTGCTCGGCCAGCAGCACGCCGTTGGTGGTGAGGGCGATGTCGCGGATTCCTTCGATCAAGGCGAGCCTGGCGACCAGCACGTGCAGGTCCCGCCGCACCAGCGGCTCGCCGCCGGTGATGCGCACCTTCCTCACGCCCAGGGTGGCGGCAATGCGGACAAACCGCTCGATCTCTTCAAAGCTCAGGATCTCGGCCCGCGGCACGAACTGCACGTCCTTCTCCGGCATGCAGTAAAAGCAGCGGATGTTGCAGCGGTCGGTGACGCTCACCCGCAGATTGTCGTGGAGTCTGCCGTAGCCGTCGATCAGCGGTGTGCCGTGGCTCTCCATGAAGGCGCCGCGCGAGGGGCAATTCAAAGTTTACCGCAGCGCCAGCATTCGCTCGAGCGGCGCGCGCGCCCGGTCCATGATTTCTGGCGCAAGCTCGACGCGCGGCTCCAGCGCCAGCAGGGCGTCGCGGAGCTTTTCGAGCGTGTTGCGCTTCATGTACGGGCATTCGCTGCAGTTGCACTGTTCGTTCGGCACGAAGTAGAAGCGTTTCTCCGGCGACCGGCGCTGCAGCGTGTGCTTCACGCCGCTTTCCGTCATCACGATGAACTCGCGCCCGGGGTGCGCCGTGATCCAGTCGATGATCGCCGAGGTCGAGCCGATGAAATCCGCCATCCGCAGCACTTCGGGCGGACACTCGGGATGCGCCGCCACGGCGGCTTCCGGGTGCTCCATCTTTGCCGCCGTCAGGCGCCGCGCCGCGAACGTCGCGTGGACGACGCACGTGCCCTGCCACAACGCCAGGTTCTCCCGCCCCGTCTGCTCCTTGACGTACCTTCCGAGGTTCACGTCCGGCACGAACAGCACCGGCTGCGCGGCGGGAATGGACTGCACCACCCGCACCGCGTTGCGCGAGGTGCAGATGATGTCGCTCTCGGCTTTGACTTCCGCCGACGTGTTGATGTAGCTCACCACGGCGTGATCGGGGTGCTTCCGCTTCCATGCTCGCAACTGATCCGCCGGGCAGGCGTCCACCAGGCTGCAGCCAGCCTCCGCATCCGGCACGATGACGGTCTTGGTGGGGTTCAGGATTTTCGCCGTCTCCGCCATGAACCACACGCCGCAGAAGGCGATCACTTCGCCCGAAAAACTCTGCGCCCGCCGCGCCAGCTCCAGGCTGTCGCCAATGGAGTCGGCCAGCTCCTGGATCTCGCTCTCCTGATAGTGGTGCGCCAGCAGGATTGCGTTGCGCTGCTTTTTCAGCTCCAGGATCTCTTCGGCAATGGTGGTGGCGGCAGGCATCTCCCGCAGTGGCCCTGTAGTTTTATTGTAACAACCGGGCGGCTGCGCCCGGCTCCTATACCTTTTCGATGTCGCGGTGAGCCGTGCGGACGGAGTAACCGGCTTTTTTCAGCCGCCGCGCCACCTCGCCGGCGATCATTACCGAGCGGTGCCGTCCGCCCGTGCAACCGAAGGCGATCGTCAGGTAACTCTTGCCCTCGGATTTGTAATGCGGGATCAGGTACTGCAAAAGCGCCGTGATCCGGTCCAGGAACTCCCTGGTCTGCGGGAAGCTCTTCACATAGCGCGCCACGCCGGCATTCTGCCCGGTGAGCTTGCGGAACTCGGGGATGTAGTTGGGATTGGGCAGGAAGCGAACGTCGAAGACGAGATCGCTCTCCGGCGGCAGCCCGTGCTTGTAGCCGAAGCTCATCACGTAGATTTGCAGCCCCGAGTCGTCCGGCGCGCAGAAGGTCTCGGCCACCTTGCGGCGCAGCTCATGGACGTTCAGCTCGCTTGTGTTGAGCACGTAGTCGGCCAGCGCGCGGATGCCGGCGAGCTGGCGGCGCTCCATTTGCACGCTGCGGAGGACGCTGCGGTTGCCGCCCAGAGGATGCGGGCGCCGCGTCTCGCTGTAGCGCCGCACCAGCGCGTCGTCGTCGGCGTCGAGAAACAGGAGGCGTGTCCGCAGCTTTTTGCGCAGCTTGCCGATGATCGCCGGCAGGCGCTGCAACTGCTCGCGTTCGCGGATGTCGACCACCAGCGCAGCGCGCCGGATGTTGGGCGAATCGCGGGTCAGCTCCGCAAAGGTTTCGATCAGGTCCAGCGGCAGATTGTCCACGGCATAGTAGCCGTGGTCTTCCAGCGTCTTCAGCACCGTGCCCTTGCCCGAGCCGCTCAGGCCGGTGATGATGACCAGCTCGGGCGAAGGGCTCGGCGCGGCCATCTTCAGGCTTCCACCAGATCCACTCCGCCGTCGCTGCGCCGGATCAGGATGTGCGGCCGGTCGGTGTCCGCATCCCGGTACAGCAGATAGTCGCGCCCGTCTTCCATGGCCAGCATGGCTTCTTCAAGCGTCATCGGCTTGCCGTTGACGCGCGCGGAGGCGCGCACCACACGCGCAGGCCTCATCGTCTCGGCCTCCTCTTCGAGAGCCGCCGGGCGCTTCGCCTTCTTCGCCTTGCGGCCGGCCGCGGCCGGCTCTTCCGGCGCCGCTTCCACCTCGGTCAGCGCCGCTTCCTTGCGCGGCGAGGAAGAGCGCTTCTTTTCGCGCTTCTTCTCCAGCAGCCGCAGCGCCTGCTTCTCCACCTTCTCGACGGCATCCATGATCGCCGTAAACTGGTCCGGCGCCGAACTCTTGCCGAACAGCGCATGGTCGTAGAAGTTGACCCGCACCTCCACGTGGCGGAGGTGCCGTTCTTCGGTCAAGATGACCTGCGCTCCCCTCTCGCCGCGCCTCTCGAGCAGCTTCGAGAGCCGCGCAAACGCCATGGCGAGCTTGCGCTCCTGCGATGGTGTCAGCTTGTCCTGCTTTCCGGTGAATGTGATCTTCATGGACGTGCCTTTCCATTCCCGGCGCGATTTGTGCCGCGCACCGGACTTGCGGTCAGTCCTTCACGCGGCGGTGGTGCGTCGAGGGAATTTTCATATCCTCCCGGTACTTGGCTACCGTCCGGCGAGTCACCTGAATCCCCTGCCGCTGCAGCACGGCGGCGATCTGATCGTCGGTGAGAGGCTTCCGGCGGTCCTCTTCGTCGATCATCTTCTTCACCATCCGCTTCAGCGTCAGCAGCGGGATCGACCCGCCCGACGGCCCCTGTACCGCCTCGGAGAAGAAAAACCGCAGCTCGAACACGCCCTGCGGCGTATGAGCGTACTTGTTGGCCACCGCCCGGCTGACGGTCGAGGGATGCACCCCGATTTCCTCCGCCACTTCCTTGATCATCATCGGCCGCAGCGCATCAATGCCGTTGTCGAGAAACTCCCGCTGCCGCCGCACAATCGATTCGCACACCCGCAGGATCGTCTGCCGCCGCTGCTCGATGTTGCGGATCAACTGGAGCGCCGATTGGTAGCGCTCCTTCACATAATTCCTGGTGTCGCGGTCCGCCCCCTGTCCGGGGTCCAGCAACCGGCGGTAGGCGCCGTTGATCCTCAAGGGCGGCAGGTCCTCGTCCGCGATCTGGATGACGTACTCATCCCCGTTCCTGGTGATGTACACGTCCGGCTCCACCTGCCGCGCGCCCGGCCCGGAGTACCTGAGCCCGGGCTTCGGGTCGAGATGGCGGATCACGTCCAGTGCGATCTCGATATGCTCCTGCGGCCGCCCCAAGAGCCGCGTCAACTCCTTCACGCTGCGGGATTCCACCAGTTTCAGGTGGTTCTCGACGATCTGCCACGCCACGCCGCCCTTCGCCCCCCGGCTTTCCAGTTGCAGCAACAGGCACTCCTGCAACGAGCGCGCGCCCACTCCCGCCGGATCCAGCCGCTGCACTGCGTCCAGCGCCTCTTCGAGCGCCTCCGCCGAAAACCCTTCCGACGCGGCGATTTCCTCAAGCGAAGCCGAGAGGTAGCCCGTCTCGTCCAGATTGCCGATGATCGCGTCCGCCGCCGCCCGCACTTCCTCGTTCAGAACCACCAGCGCGAGCTGCTGCCGCAAGTGCTCGCTCAGCGTCACCGGCGCGGACAAGAACAGTTCGAAGGACGGCTTCTCGGAGTCGTCTTGAGTCTGCGTCCGGTAGCCCGGGTCCATCCACTCGTCGAAATAATCCCCGAAGTCGACCTGCTCGAACGGATCCGCCGCCTTCTCGGCCGCCGCCGCTATGGTCTCTTCCTCTACTGCGGGCTCGATGGCGGCTGCTTCCCCCGCCGCCTCTTCCGCGGGCGCCCGGTCGCCCGCTTCCTGGGCGGCCTCTTCCACCGCCGCCCGGGTCACCTCGAGCACTTCCGAATCGGAAGGCGCCGGCGCCCGCTCCGCCTCCAGCAACGCCTGCACCTCGGCGGGCGTCAGCTCTTCACCCTCATCGCTGACATCCAGCACCGGGTTGGCGGCGATCTCCTGCACAATCTTTTCGCGCAGCTCCAGCTTGTTCAACTGGAGCACGGTGACCATCTGCACCAGTCCCGGAGTGAGAATCTGCTGCTGCTTCACTCCCAGTTGCAGGCGCTGCGAGATCAGGCTCATCTGCCCCCATCATACTCCACCCTTCCACGCTTCCGATCCGCATTTCGCCTGACCCCGGCGCCCCAAAGGACTGCGGCGGCTTCCGGTGTGTGAAAGCGTGGAGCCCGGCTCCGCCACCCGCCCGCCGGCGGCTGCGCGAGAGCGCTTTGTACCATTCCGTGCCGCTCCGAGATCGGTGCGCGAGCGCCGCCGGCTTGCCGCTTCTGCGGCGCCGGCAGCCAGGCCCGACAACTTCAGGATGAAGGCCCTGCTGGCAAGCCTCGGGCAGGGGCAGCCGCCTCCCAAAACGGGCTGCCCCGCTGCATGGCGCCCCAACCTCCCAGGGCTTACGGGCGGGGCATCGGTTGTCTGGTTCTTCGGCTCACACCACTCGGAATTGTTGAATCTCTCAACGCTGAACGCCGCCGCGATCGGCTTTCCTCCGGCGGAAGCCCGTGGTTGAGGACATTTAATCAGAAAAACTGAACTTTTTGTCTCTTGTCCTATTGCATTTTTCATCAGTCTGCGGTTAAGTAGAAACAGATCTGATAGGCTGATTGAGCCGGCGGCGGCGGCCGCGGCGCTTCCCCTCAGGCGCTTGGCACCGACGCCAAACCGGCCGGTCGGACACTGCCGTGAAGGGATCGAAGTCCCCTCCTTCGGTCCCCTTCCTGAAACCGCGGCCCGCTGGCCTCCTCCTCCGGCGGGCCGTTCGCTTTGGCGGGCGGTCTTGAACCGGAGTCCATGCCATCCGCGCGGCACGGGCGGAGGCATGCCGGTTTGCAGGGGCCGTTGGCTGGGGGCTACTGGATCAGCAGCGGGACTTTGACATCCAGGGTCTTCGGCGGGAAGCACATCTTGTCGTTGCAAGCCTGATAGCGGAGCTTGCCGGCGAGAAATGCCGGGCCGGGCATGGCGTTGGGAGCGCGCCGGAGACGAGTGACGATCTCGAAGTCGCCGTCCAGGACGGAGATGGGCTTTTCGGTGAACTCAAACTTTTCCATCTTCGCCTTCGGGTAGACGATTTCGGCCGCTTCGACAGGCGCCTTGGCGTCCCAGGTCAGCCGCAACGGGATGAGATAGTCTTCCGAGGGCTTGTCGGAGTTGGCGTGGTAGCCGGGGCGCATGCTGAGTTTCAGCGGCGCGAGGACGTCGCCCTGGCGGGGGACGACAACCCTTTGAGGCTCCTGGAGGGTGAGGATCTGCGGCGGCTGCGCCTGAGCCGGCAGCACAGCCAAGGCAAGGGCGCTAATCCAGAAGGCCGCGGATTTCATCTTCATAGGTTTTCTTCGTCACAAGGCCGACGTGCGTGCCGGCGATGCGGCCTTCGCGGTCGATGAGAAACGAGACGGGCAACGCTTCCACGCCGCCATATTTCTGCTCGACCTCCATGGTGCTGATCACCACCGGGTAGTTGACCTGCCGGGAAGCGAGGAAGGGGCGCACCGCTTCCCAGCCGTCCTCGTCCACGCTTACGCCGATGACTGTAAAGCCGCGGTCCTTGTAGGTCCGCTGGAACTCGACGAACCACGGGATCTCGATCTTGCAGGGGCCGCACCAGGTGGCCCAGAAGTTCAACAGCACCACTTGGCCGCGGTAGTCGGAAAGACGGATCGTCTTGCCGTTCATGTCCTTCAGTTCGAAATCCGGCGCGGGCTTGCGGGCGGAGGCGTCGCCGCCGCGGCGCGAGGACGGCTCGCCGCGGGACAGTTGCGAGGCGCAGCCGGCAGCGAGCAGCCAGGAGGCCAGCACTGCCAGGCCGAGGAGGGGGGAGAAACGATGCATGCCGGAAGTGATCCTATCGGGGATTCTATCAGGTTAGATGGGAAACACCCCGTTCCGGTGACGCAAGAATGCAGCCAGCCAGCGGCGGCGTTCCGCCCGGAAGACCGGCTGCAAGGTGAATTCGGCATGGGAGCGCAGAATCCCGAAGGCCCAGGCGGCGGAATCGCAAAAGCTCTCGCACACATACTCCCGCCACCGCCGGGAGCGATGTTGCAGATCCCCGGCTTGCAGGGCCAGCAGGCGCTGCTCGGCCGACCAGCCCAATTCGCCGCCAGCGCCCCGGCGGATCTGGTTGCGAACCAGCTCCTCCCATCTCTTCCGAGTGGGGTTGCCGAGCCGGACCCAGACGAAGTGAAACAGCTCATGGAGGGCAATGCGGGACAGCTCGCCCGGATCGGCCCGCAATTCCCGGTCCAGCACGATGCGGCGCTGGCGGAGGAAGCTGGCGGCGTGGACCTGCTGGCCCGTTCCCGGGCCGTAGCGCAGCTTCCCGCGGCAGGCGCGGAGCTGCTCCGCCCAGCCGAGTTCCACAGGCCGTCCGCGGAAGCGGATGGCGCTCCTCGCGCGCAGGCCTATTGTTTCGGGGAGGAGCTCCGCAGGTATGCGGGATCCCGGAATTCCACTTGCGTGCTCTTCTGGATGCCTTCGATCCATTCCCTGAACTTCTCTTCCCGCGCCGCTTCGTAGACTTCGTTGTTGACCTCCTGCAGGGCGGGCGTGACGAAGTCCGTCAGCCGGAAGATCCAGAAGCCGCCGGTCTGGCGGACGGGGTCGGATACCTGGCCGGGGCGCAGGGAGAAGATTGCCGTGCGGATTTCCGGGGGCAGGCTGTTGTCAGACGGCTTGAGCGGCTTGTAATCGCCGCCTTTGACGCGAGTCTCCTCGTCGTCGGAATACTTGCGGGCCAGTTCCGCGAAGTCGGCGCCGGCCCGCGCTTTGGCGACGAGCTCGCGGGCCAGCTTCTCCGCCTCGGCGCTCGTGCGGGGGCGCTTGGCCTTGGGGCCGGATGCGGGCGGGGGATTGTCGTTGAAGCTGAGGTAAATCACCTTCACATGGGCGCGGGAGAATTCGTTCTTGTGCCCGGAATAATACTTCTCAAGCTCCTCCGGCTTGACGAAGATCTGCAACGCGCCCAGCTCCGTCTGCGCCTGGGCCAGGTACACCATGCGGTTGTAGGCCAGCCGCGTCTTGTGTGGCTCCGCCTGGGGCACGCCGGCCTCCTCCGCCATGCGCGCCAGGCGCATCACCAAGGCGTATTGCTTGAGAAACGCTTCCTTGTTGAGAAAGAAATTGCGCGCCACATCCGGCGGGAGCGAGCGGATCATCGCCTCCAGCTCGTTCCTGCGCCATTCGACGCCCTCCAGAACCACGACGACAGGGTTGTCGCCGGCGGCAGGTGTCTGGGCGAAAGCGGGCAGGAGCAAGGCGCCGGCCAGTGCGACACGGGCAAAGACGGAGAGATACGGCATTTCTTATCCTCAAGATAGCATGCACGCTTTTCTTTCCCCGGCCGCCCTGCCGCGCAGCGCGTCCCGCCGCCAGGAGGCCGTGCGATGAAGCTCGCGCCTCTGGCGGCGCCGCTTTGGCTCGACGTCAGCCTCTGGTCCGCCGATCTGGCGAACCTGGAACGCGACATCCGCCGGCTGGAGCCGTTTGCCGATTCCTTCCATCTGGACGCCGCCGACGGGCACTATGTGCGCAGCCTGCTGTTTTTCCCCGACCTGGTGGCGCGCATCCGGCAGCTCACCACAAAGCCGCTGCACGTGCATCTTTTCGCCACGCGCCCGATGGACCTGGCGCCGCTGTTCGCCGAAGCCGGGGCGGACTGGCTCACGGTGCCGCTCGAAACCGGCAAGCGCGTCTGGCAGGTAGTGGAGTGGGCGCAGAGCCGGGGCTGCAAGGCGGGCGTCTCGCTTGAGCTGGATACGCCGGTGGAGCTGGTGCGCGGGCTGCGGCAGCGCGTGCAACACGTGGTGCTGATGGGCACGCCTTCCGGGGTGAAGGGTTGCGGGCTGGACGAGCGCGCCTGCGACCGGCTGGCGGAGGCGTCCGCGTTTCTGGAAGGCACGGACGTGCTGATCCTCGCCGACGGCGGCATCCGGCGGGAGACCGTGCCGCTGCTGCGCGCCTCGGGCGCGCAGGGCATCGTGCCGGGATCGCTGCTGTGCGGCGCCGAAGACCCGGCGGCCACGCACGAGTGGCTCAAGAGCCTGTGAGCCCCTCCGCGTCTTCCTTGCGGCAGAAGCAGGATTCCCACCGGCCGGGCGAGGCCTCGCCGGTCCAGGCGGCGAAACCGGAATGCTGCATCATCTGAACGAGAGGCGAGGGGCAGAAGCTGCTGGTCAAGACCACCATTTCGCCGTGCGCGAGCAGCGCGGCGCATTGCTTCACCTTGCCGGCGGGGTGGATGCCGGCCGCCAGCATCTCGTCGGCGTCCACGAGGAAGCGCGGGGTGAAGCGCGAAGCCCATGCCGGCCGGGGCGTGGCAGGCAGCGGCACATGGCCGCCGGACCCGCAGGCGGCTTCCTCTTCCTCCGCGCCGGCCCACGCCCGGACGGTGGCCACGAACTCCGGGGCCGGCAACCCGGCCAGCCGCGCCGCCTGCTCGAGCGTGGTGCCTTCCAGCAGACTGCGGCGCATGGCGTCACTGCGCACGCCGGCGAGGGCGGGCAGAGCGGTCATCAACCGGGGCTCAAGCTCCGGGTGCGAATCAATCAGGACGGACAGGCGGGTTTCGGGTTGAATGCGCGCGCTCATTGGACAGCTCCCTCCGTGGCGGGCTCATCGTAAGCGAGCAGCCGCCGCTCGCCTTCGAGCGCGCGGATGCGGGTGAGGTCCTGCGTCACCTCCAGCGTGCCGAGGTACTGGCCCTGCTCGCCGCGGACGGCGAAGTAGCGGATGTGGACAAAGCGGCCGTGGAACTGGATCCAGAACTCGGCGACGTCGTGGCGCCCGGACCGGAAATCGTCGAGGATCTGGTCGACGACATGAACGCTGCGCGGCGGGTGGCAGTGCTGCACCTTGCGGCCGAGGATGGCGCGGGAGCGGGCGAAGATGCGCTCAGGCCCCTCGCTGTAGAAAGCCACGCGGTCGTCGGCGTCGACGAAGGTCAGGTCCACAGGCAGCGTGCGGAAAATGGCGAGGAGCTGCTCCAAAGTCAGGCTGCCCGTGGGAAGTTGGACCGCCTGCCCGCCTTGCAGCCGGATGCCTTCGCGCAGGACGCTCTCCGGAGGCGCGTAGCCCTCGCGCGGCTCGACCAGACACCAGCCGTAACGGGGTGAATCGGCCCAGATCTGCGCCCAATCGTCCTCTGTGAAGACGTCCAGGCACAGCGGCAGGAGGATGTTCTCCTCCTTGTAGATCATCTCCTCGACGGCGGCGGTGACGCTGGCGCCCACGGTGCAGACGGCCAGTTTGTAGTCGCCGGGAGCGGCATCGGGGCCGGAAAGAACCTGCTGGAGGCTCTTCAGCATGGCGCGGACTTCGTCGTCCTTGCCCCACATGACCTTGGAAGGCCCGGTAATGCCGTGACTTTCGAGTTTGGAGAAGAACAGGTGCTCCTTGCGCTGGTAGTGCTTTTCGATGTCCATCAGCTCGTTGGCGCACTGCCGCCATGCCATCACATGAGGGCCGAGCGCGTTGTCATCCTGGCTGGCAAGGATGGCCTCCATGGCCTGGCGCATGCGCGCGAGGGTCTCGCGGACGGCCTGGTTTTCGCGGCGCATCGTGTCGGCGGGATGGCCGGGCGGCAGGGGGCGCGCGGGAAGCTGGACCAGCACCTCGCGGGTGAGCTGCGAGTGCAGGTCGCACATGGACATGATCTCTTCCGCCGCCATGCCTTCCGCCATCAGCTCTTGCTCCATGGCGACAATCTCGGAATAGTCGGTCTCCCGCACGATGGTGCGGAGCTGGTCCTTCACGGTTTCCGCCGGGGCGCCTTCGTGGAGCCGCCGGATGATGGATTTCAGTTGGCGGACGCGCCGGGCGCGGTTGTCGATGATTTCGCTCAATTCACTCTCCCTGACTGGCAGAGTAAAGGAGAGCGGAGTCCGTTTCGATGACTGCAGTCACAAACCGCGGCGGAAGTCAGCGCAGCACGATTCGGGCCAGCCCCGGGTTGCCGGCGGCGTCGAGGGCGCGGACCACGACGCTCCGCTCGCCGCCCTCCACGGGAAGGCGCAGGGAGAAAGCCTCTTCGCGGCCGTCGGTGATGCCGTCGGAGGCCTCAAGCCCTGTCCAGGGGCCTCCGTTGACCGAATACTCGGCTCGGCGGATCGGGGAGGCGGCGTCTTCGGCGCGGATTTCCAGCACCCACTCCTGCCCCTGGCGCCGCGGCTCGAGAATGCGGACTCGCGGCGGCGTCTGATCAATGAGGACCGGAGGGCTGACGAGGTCGGACTCGCGCGCCGCCTGCGGGCTGTTGGCGAGCCGGTCGGACGCGACCACGCGGAAGAAGTAGCGGCCGTCAGCGAAGACCTCGGCCTCTTGCTGAAAGGTGTTTTCGCGGATATCGGCTTTCAGCAGCTTCCATTCCCGTTCGTCTTCCGCGCGGTAGTGGAGGCTGTAGGTGAGGGTGTCGCCATCGGGGTCGTCGGCCTGCCAGGAGAGGTAAAGCTGCTGCATGCCCGCGCGGCTGACGGCTTGGGTGGGCGTGCCGCTGCTGGTAGAGTGGCCGGCGTCGCCCGTGTCGGTCACCGTGATCGAATACGCCACCGACGACGGCTGCGCGGGCGCGGCCGGCTTGGCCTGAGCGGCGGCCCACTGCGGCGTCACCTGAATGCTGCGGACCACGGGGCGGCCATTCTGCGGCTGGTAACTGACTGCGACGGAATCGATCACCGGCGCGGGGCCGTTGCCGGGCGTGATCTCCACCCGCCACTGGATGAAACGCGAGTTGGGGCTGGAGACCGCATTGCGGGCGGGGTCGGTGACGGGGTCGGACCATTCGCTCCAGGTGGCGTCGGGGCGGGAAGAGTTGCCCGAACGGGTTTGAAAGGAAAGCTTGCCGGAGTGGATCTCCCCGCGCCACTCGAGGCGGCCCCAGCGCGCTGTGTTGCCGGCATCGTGAACCGGGGATTCATACGTGCCGGTCTGCGCCGCGGCGCCGTTGAGGCGGTACAGCTTGCCCTGGTTGCTGGTGGCGGCGAACAGCGATCCCGCCGCTTCGGCCAGCCGCGTGGTTTCGCCTTCGCGGGTTTCCACGAGCAGCGCAGCTTTGAGGTCGGGCGAAAGGCGGTAGATGCGGCCGTTGGAGTCGGTGGAAAAATACAGGTCCGGGCCGCGAACCACCAGGTCGTAGACGTTCTCTTCCTTGCTGGACCAGAGCGGCTCGACGAGATTGTCCGGGTAGATGCGATAGAGCGCGGACTTTTCGGCGCTGAGGTCGATGGAGGGCGCCGGGGGCGGCGTCTCGGGCGCGGCGGCAGCGGGCTTGGGTGGCTCCGGCTTCGGCTGCAGATCGATGCCGCGCTGCGCGGCGTCGGCATCCGCGGAGACGGTGATGGAGGTGGTGACGATGCCGGCGCCCTGCTGCGACGCGGCGGTGCTCGCCGCCTGCGCCTGGCGGCGCGCATAGGCGCCGCCCATGGCAGCCACGTAGACGGAGCCGTCGGCGGCGGGAACGATGGCGCGGATCTCGGGCAGGCTGGAATCGTAGAGGACAAACGCCCGGTTCTTGCCCTCGATGCGGTAGAGGATCCCGTTGGGCTCCGTGCCTGCCAGCAGCCGGCCTTTGGCGTCAAAGGCGAGCGCGGTGACGTGGGTCTGGCCTGTCTCATACCAGATCTCGCCCTGGCCGGCGGGCGAGACGCGCCAGACGCGGCCGTTCTGCCCCGTGGCGGCGTACAGAGACCCGTCGGGCGCGGCCGCAAGCGCCCAGATGTATTTTTCGCCTGGATCGAAAAACTCCGCCGCCTTGCCGTTCTCGATTCTGTAGATCTTGCCGTCGGGGGAGGAGCCGGCGAAGAGCACGCCGCGCGAGTCGAGCGCGAGCGCGAAGACTTCCGGCTGCGGCGCCGACCACAGCGTGGCGGGCTTCTCTCCGGCTTTCCAGCGGTAGACGCGGCCGCGGTGCCCGGTGGAGAAGTACACCGCGCCGTCGGCCGCTGTCACCAGGCTCCAGACTCCGGCCTCACCGGTCTCCGCGGCGGTCTCAAGCCTCGGCGCCAGCGTCAGGCGGCCGTCGCGGGTGAGCGACACGCCCTGGAAGCGGCCTTTGAGGAAATCGCTGTAGGTGTTGCTCTCCCAAACGCTGGAGCTGCCCGCAAAACAGAGCGCGGCGGCGCAGGAGGCAAGAACAAGGCGTCGGGAGGAGAGCGTCATTCTTTCACTTCCACCTGGATGGTGCGGGAACCGGAGAACAGATAGGGCGCCGGATCCATGCGGATCTCGGCCACCAGGGAATTGGCCTGCTGGGAGGCGCTTTGCAGCAGGGCGGCATTCATCGACGGCGGCAGCAACGGGAGATTCTCGCCCTGCACTTGCAAGGTGGGCGTGGCGCGCCAGATGCGCAGGTATGGCCGGTCGTTCGGGTGCAGCCGGGTGAGGAAGTCCCGGAGCTGCTCGGGCGACCGCGGCGGCGTCAACAGGAACTGCCGGAACTCGGCGAGGTTGGCGGAAGGGCCGTCGGTGACGGTGAAGTAGAGCGGCCCCGGGGGGGCGCCCACCGGAATCTGATAGGTGGCCTTGCGCGCCAGCTCGACGCCGCTCTCGCCAAGAAACAGAGCCGTGATGTCCACGCTCTCGCCCGGACGCACGGCGCGCCGGGAGCTCCAGACGCCGTCGAGCTGCACCTGGCGCTTCTCGTTGCTGACCTCCAGATCGAGCTCGACACCTGCGAGCTTCAACGAGTCGAACCCGCTCTGCAAGATCGCAGCCACCGGCGCCGCCACGGCGGCGGCCACCAGGTTCGGCGTGCCGAGTTCCGAGGCGTAGACGTTGGATAAGGGCAGCGGCTCGCCGCCGCGCACCAGCATGCGCCCGCGCAGGCTCACCGTGGACACGCCGGCGGTGCGCTCCGTGGCTTCGAGAGCCGAGAACACCGCCATCTGGACCAGGATCGGCGTCAGCAGCCTGTCATTCACCATCTCCAGTTGGTATGGCGCCGGGCGGGCCGGCTGCGTGCCGTGGACCCGGATTTTCAATGGGAGCATCCTCGCCTGGCGCCCCAGTTCGCCGGCGACGGCGGCCGAATGATCGAGTGTGATGGCGCCGAGCTGCTCGCGCGGGTTGGAGATTTTGAAAGAAGAATTCAGGCTGGGCAGCAAGGCCAGCACTTCGGCGCGCGCGAACGGCATCTCCGTCTCGCCCGCGCCGAGAAACCGGTGGCCGAAGGCGTAAACGCGGGTTCCTTCAACATAAGTGACCGTGCCGTCGGCGCCGACGTTCATGTCTCCGGTCATGAGCTGCACGCTGATCATTTCTCCGGGCTGCGGAGGCTGCGGCGAACCCGCGGAAGCACGGGGGCGCCCTCCCCCCACGCCCTGCACCGGCTCCAGCCCGGCGGCGCGCAACCGCGGGCCGAACCGCTCCAGCGTGCTCTGCGAAAAGCCGCTCAGCCAGAGCGGCGTGGCGATTTCCTCAAGCCGCGCCGAGCCCACGGCGATCTCCCGCCTGGCAGGCAAAGCGGCAGCCAGATCGAAAGGATCCAGCGCCTTGCGCTCCGCCGCTTGCGGCGCCGCGGAGGCGGCGAGCATTTCCTCAATCGGGCGGATGCCGGCTATCGGGCTTTTCGAGAAAGGGAAAGAGTACGCCACCGCGCCGATGAGCTTGCCGTTAACATAAACCGGGCTGCCGCTCATGCCTTGCATCACCCCGGTCTCTTCCAGCGGCCCGCCGCTCAGCCGGGCCAGAATGACGGATTGCCGCGGGCCTGTATTTTCCAAAACACCGAGAATTTCACAGCGGAATTCCTCGATTTTCTGCCCGTCGAACACCGTTTTTCCTGTGCAGGCCATGCCCTTGCGGATTTCCTGGAGGGGCAGAATCCCGGCCGGCTGGGCGGCTGACACGGGGCCGGCCGCCAGAGCGCACAGGATCAGGGAAAACGGCCGCAGCACGCTTTTATTGTAGACTCGGCGCACGCACAGAGAACTGCGGGCGGCGGCAGGGAGGACGGGATCTCGCCGCGCACGGCCGTCCGCAGGGGGTGCCGGCGCGGCAGCGAACGTGTCGGCAGTGCGAGGAGTCAACTCTCAGCCTTGAGGTGGCGGTTGTGCGGGAGGCGCAGCAGGCGTCAGTCGATAAAGCCGCGCCAGGTCTTGCCCTTCTGGTCGCGCAGGATGACGCCGTAGCCGTCGGAGACGCCGGTGATGAAATCGCCGTTTGAAGAGCGGAATCGGAAACGGATGGTATCATCCGGCTGCCGTTCCGCCACGCCCCGCCACTCGTTGCCGAACTCGTCCCTCAGGTGGATGTAGTCCCCGTCCCCGGGTCCGGCGACAACCCGGTTGGAGTTGTCGTGAAAGTGCAGGAACCCGGACTTGATGCTGCTGTTGGCACGCCTCCTCCGGTAGATCATGGCCGTCTGCCCTCGCCCTATTATCGAACCTCGGACTCCCTGCCTCCATAAGAAAAACGCCTTAGCCTGCGAATGCGGGCGCTGCTCCGCCGGCTGCAAGGGGAGGGCGGCTTTGGCTACCTTGGTAGTCGGCCACCATGCGAGCCGTGATCCAGAGAGTGTCGAGCGCGAGCGTGACAGTGGACGGCGCGGTGGCAGGCCGCATCGGGGCAGGGCTGCTGGTGCTGCTGGGGGTGGGCAAGGGCGATACGGAAGCGGACGCGGAAACGCTGGCGCGCAAGATTGTGGAACTGCGCGTGTTTCAGGACGAGGCGGGCAAAATGAATTTGAGCGTGAAAGACACGGGCGGCGCGCTGCTGGTGGTGTCGCAATTCACGCTGTACGGCGACACGCGCAAGGGGCGGAGGCCGAGTTTCGACCTGGCGGCGCCGCCCGAGGAGGCGCGGCGCCTGTACGAGAAATTCGTGGAAGCGGCGCGGGCGCAGGGAGTGGCGGTGGAGACGGGCGTGTTCCAGGCGATGATGTCGGTGAGCCTGGTCAACGAGGGGCCGGTGACGTTTCTGGTGGAGAGCCGAGATCCCAGTCGAAGCGGCGGATGATTTCTTCCGTAGGGCCGTCGGCCACGATGCGGCCGTGATCGAAGAAAACGGCGCGCGAGCACAGGGCGCGGGCGAACGGCGCGTCATGCGTGACCACGAGCTTGGCCTGCGGCAAGGTGCGGAGCAGTTCGATGAGAGCGCGGCGCGCGGGCGGGTCGAGGTGCGTGGTGGGTTCATCGAGGATCAGCACTTCGGGCTCCACCGCGAGGATGCCGGCCAGCGCGACGCGTTGCTTTTCGCCGCTGCTCAGGTGGTAGGGCGCGCGGTCCAGGTCTTCTTCCATCCCCACGGAGGCGAGGGCGCGCCGGGCGCGGTGTTCGGCCTCTTCGCGGGATAGCCCGGCCTGGCGGGGGCCGAAGGCTGCGTCCTCGAGAATGGTGGGCCGGAAGAGCTGGTCCTCGGGGTCCTGGAACAAAAAGCCGATCTTGCGGCGGATCTGCCGGAGATGGGGCGCTTCGACTGGCAGGTCGCAGACGCGGAGATGGCCTTCGCCGCGCAAGATGCCATTGAGATGCAAAAGGAAGGTGGTCTTGCCGGATCCGTTGCGGCCGAAAACGGCCACGCTTTCTCCCCGGTGGAGCTGAAAGTCGACGCCGCGGAGGATTTCGCGGCCCGGTTGGTAGGCAAAGCGCAGCCCGCGGGCGTGGACGATGCAGCTCACCGCAGCCCGCCTCCGTTGCGCGCAAGCTGCGCGCGGTGGACGCGCACGGCGCGCTGGTACGACGCCGCGAACAGCACGGCCAGGCTGGCGGCAGAGACTTCGAAAGAGCGGTCCGCGCCGCGCGCCGCGGCGGCGGTGCGCATGCGCCACGCCTGTTCGCTCAGCACGCCGAGATAACGCCAGATAAAGTGCATCACCTCGAGCACGAGGCGGGGCGCGCCGAATCGGGCGGCGGCGGCCAGGACTTCTTCGAGCGGCGTCGCCGCCATCAGCAGCGCCACCCACAGGGCCGAGACGTAAGGCCGCCAAAGCAGCGCCGCGGCGCGCGCGGAGTCGCCCGCGAGCCAGCTCATCCAGGCAAAGACGACGGCAAACGGCAGCACGGCTGCCGCTCTCCAGACCAGCGCGTGCGCCGGCAGCCGCGCCGCCAGCGCCAGCAGCAGCGGCGCGGGCGCGGCCATCCAGGCTTCGCCCCGCAAGCTGGTGAAGACAAGCGCCGCCAGCGCGGCCGCCAGCTTCCAGCGCGCATCCAGACGGTGCAGCCAGGAGCCGCCCCGGCTCCACTCGTCGAACGCGAAATGCCTGCCGCCTATGCGCTGCGCCACCGCGAGATCCACCGGCCAGCCGCCCAGCAGACAGCGGCTGTCACAATCAGTCCGAACAGCCCCGCACCGGCTTTTCGGAGCCAGTCACCGCCCAGCCATTTCGCCTCGTAGTCCGGCATGGGCGCGGCGAGCACGGCGCGCTCCAGTCCAGTAATGCCGATCGCCTCGGCCAGATGCTCGAGCCCGTCCGGCAGGGAGGAGGCGACGAGGAACCCCGCCGCAACCAGCAGAAGGCTGGCCAGCAGGAGCCCGGAGAGCACGCGGCGCGGCGAACCGTGCGTCCGCCCGAGCAGCCCCGGCTGCACGGATTCGAGCGCCGCCGCCACGGCAGCGGTGATCGCTCCTTCCAGCAGCGCCGTCACACCGAAGATGCCCAAGGCCAACGCGAGCGCCGCGCCCGGAATCCGGACGCCGGACGCGGCAAGCTCCGCCAGCGCCAGACACGCTGCCGCGAGGGCGCTGAGCGAGCCCGCGGCGAATGCCGCCAGCCGCCGCCTGCCCGTTCCGCCAAAAGCTTGCCATGCCCATCCTCCAGCAGCGACGCCTGCCAGCGCCATGTTGAACACGTTGGCGCCGAGCGCCAGCACGCCGCCGTCCTGAAACAGCAGCGCCTGAATGGCGAGAATCGCTGTCATCACCACCACCGCCGGGGCTGTCCCGAGCGTGATGGCGAGCAGCGCGCCGCCCAGCAAATGGCCGCTGGCGCCCGCGGCGACAGGGAAATTGATCATCTGCGCCGCAAAGACAAAAGCGCCCGCCATGCCCATCAGCGGCACGCGCGATTCGTCGAGCGCCTGCGAAGCCTTGCGCGCCGCTGCAGCGGCCCCGGCAAGGCTCGCCGCCCCGAGCACGCCCATCACTGGCGGCGAGAGATATCCGTCAGGAATGTGCACGACGCCACCACAGTAGCAAAGCCGCAACAGATGTGCTACCCGGGCCCCGCACGCTAGGATGAAGGTCTGAACGCATGGCCGAGCGCGACACTGCGATTCTTCTCATCCGCTGCCCGGATGCCAAAGGGCTGGTAGCCGGCGTTTCCGGGTTTCTTTACAACCGCGGCGCCAACATTCTGTCCACCGACGAGCACCGCGACGACGAAACGGGGCAGTTCCTGATGCGGGTAGAGTGGGACCTGCAGGATTTCGGGCTGGAACGGGAAGAGTTCGCCCGCGCTTTCGAAAGCGCAGTCGGACGGCGGTTCGGCATGCAGTGGCGCGTGGCGTATTCCCGCGAGCGGCTGCGGGTGGCTCTGTTCGTCTCGAAATACCTGCACTGTCTCAGCGATCTGTTGCACCGCCACCGGGAGGGGGAATTGCGCGCCGACATCCGCATGGTGGTGAGCAACCACGAGGATGCGGCTGATCTTGCCGGTTTCTACGGCGTCCCGTTCCGGCACGTGCCCGTGACGGCGGCGGCAAAAGCGGAAGCCGAACAGCGGCAGTTGGCCATGCTCGAGGCGGAGAGAGTGGATCTGGTCGTGCTCGCGCGTTACATGCAGGTGCTGTCCGCGGCATTCGTCGAGCGCTATCCGTGGCGCATCATCAACGTGCACCATTCGTTCCTGCCGGCGTTCAGCGGGGCGCGCCCGTATCATGCGGCGTTCGAGCGAGGCGTGAAACTGATCGGGGCGACGGCGCACTATGTGACCGATGTGCTGGACGACGGGCCGATCATCGAGCAGGAAGTGGTGCGCGTCTCGCACCGCGATCAACTGGCGGACATGATCGAAAAGGGGCGCGACGCCGAGAGGCTGGCGCTGGCGCGCGCCGTGCGGTGGCACCTGGAGCACCGGGTGCTCCTGGACGGGCGCAAGACGGTGGTCTTCGTGTGAGGGAGGCGCGGCGGTGATTCTGGGCACAGGCGTCGATCTGGCGGAAGTGGCGCGGATCCGCGAAGCCGTGGAGAGGTACGGGAGGCGGTTTCTGGAGCGCGTGTTCACGGCGGGCGAGATCGCCTACGTCGAGGCCAAGGCGAACCGGTTCGAGCGGTATGCGGCGCGGTTCGCCGCCAAAGAGGCGGGGATGAAGGCGATCGGCACGGGTTGGAGGCGCGGCGTGCGGTGGCAGGATTTCGAGGTGCGCAACCGGCGCAGCGGCAGGCCCGAACTGCTGTTGCACGGCGCAGCGGCGGAGGTGGCGCGGAGCCTGGGCGTGGAGCGGATCCACCTTTCGCTGACGCACACGGAGAGCGTGGCTCAGGCGTTCGTGATTCTGGAGGGCGGCGGTGCGGCGTAACAGTCAGCGGAGCTGGCGCGCTTCTTCTTTCGGCGGAGAGACGGGCTCGGCGGGCGCGATGTCCATGTCCCGCGTCACTTCCCACACATGCCACATGCGGTGGATGACGGTGATGTTGCCGAGCACGGCGATCACCCACAGCACGGCCGCCATGCGGTCGAACAACGCGCCGATGATGAGCAGAACGACGCGTTCGGGGCGCTCCAGGAAGCCGACCTTGCAGGAGGGGATGACGTTTTCCGCCCTCGCGCGCGTGTAGCTGATCATCACCGACGCCGTCATCACCACGGCGGTCAGAACGACATAGAAATTGCGGTTGATGTTGGCGTAGTAGACGAGCAACCCCATCAGCAGGGCCAGATCGGAATAGCGGTCCACCACGGAATCAAAGAAGGCGCCGAAGCGGGTCACTTGCCGCGTCTCGCGCGCCACGCGCCCGTCGACCATGTCGAACAACCCGGCCCCGATGATCACCAGCCCCGCGTGGAGGAAGCGGCCCTGGGCCAGCAGCCACGCGGCGCCGATGTTGATGAGCAGCCCGACGAAGGTGAGGACATTGGGATGGATGCGCGACAGCGCCAGGACGCGGACGATCCAGAGCAGGATCTTGCCTGCCCCGATGCCGATGGCGCGCGTCAACGTCATGGTTTCAACCAGACCAGTTTACCCGGCCGCGTCGTGGACGGTGGTGAGCTGCAGAATCTCAAGCCGCCGGGTGCCGCCGGGACTGGGGATGGCGACCTCGTCGCCCACCTTCTTGCCCACCAGGCCTTTTCCGATGGGCGAGGTGGTGGAGATCATGCCCTTGGCGGCGTCGGCTTCCTCGCTGACGACCAGTTTGAATGTCAGTTCTTCATTTCTGTCGAGATCGAGCACCACCACGGTGGACCCGAGACCCACCCGGTCGCGCGGGATGCGGGACAGGTCGATCATGGAAAACTCGGCCAGCCGCTTTTTCAGTTGGGCCAGGCGCGCGTCGACAAAGCGCTGGCGCTCCTTGGCGGCGTGGAATTCGGCGTTTTCGCGGAGGTCGCCGTGAGCCCGGGCTTTCAGGATCTCCTTGGGCAATTGCGTGCGCAGCTCGTACTCGAGCGCTGCAATCTCGTCCTGCAGTTTCTTCTTGATGTCATCCATCTGGAGATGACGGCCCCATGAACGATTATAACGGACTCGCCGCGCCGCCCCCCGGTGAGGGTTGCGCCCGGACTCCGGATCGGCGATGATTCCATCTATACCCGGCTCCGGCGGGGTGCTTTACGGCCTGCCGGACCGGCAGTAGAATAACAACCGGGAATTGGGGGCATGAAGGAGAGGCGGCGGATTTTTTTCTCCCTCCGGCCAGCAGGGGCGCTGGCGGCGTTCTTTTTCTGTATTGCGCCTGTGGCGCGCGCCCAGACCCTGATCGAGGTGGATGCCGGGCGCGCGCTCAGCGGCACGGATCTGGCCGTGTTGGAAGCCCGCGAGCCCCGCGACGACTTGCCTTGCCGGCTCACGCCGTTGAAACCGTCGGTCGGGTTCGACCTGAAATTCCACGCCGGCTACGAAGTCTCGTTGCCCATGAAGGAGTTGGCCGGGCTGGAGAATCTGCTGACGGTGGTTTTTCGCGTGACGCCGGAGGGCGCGCCCGATCGCACCCGGTATTTTACGCAGAAGATCCGCGTGCCTTCCATTGAACCGGATGCCAAGGGCGACGCTTACCTGCAGGGCGCATTCGACCTCGGCGAGGGCGTGTATCAGGTGGACTGGCTGATGCGCGACCGCGCCGAGCGCGTCTGCGCCAGCTTTTGGCGCGCGGAAGCGACGCTCTCGGCGAAAGAGAAGGAACTGGCGCTGGCATTGCCGCCCGCTACGGCGGCGCCGGCGGACGAAGACGAGTTCGCCGACGAGCCGCCAGGCGAGAAGGACTACGGCAACAGCCCCCTGTCGGTGAAAGTGCTCGTCAACTTCGCCCCGCAGAACAACAACGCGGCGACTCTGCAGCGGGCGGACACCTCGGCCCTGGTGTCGATCCTGCGGACGATCCAACGCGACCCGCGCATCGCCCGCTACTCCGTGGTGGCGTTCAATCTCCAGGAGCAGCGCATCCTGTACCGGCAGGAATTCAGCGACCGCATCGATTTCCAATCGATCGGCGAGGCGCTGAAGGGGCTGCAACTGGGGCGCGTGGATTTTGCGCGGCTCCAGAACAAGAACAGCGACGCGGAATTCCTGGGGGCGCTGATCCAGAACGAATTCAAGGTGCGGAACGGGGAGCCTGCGCCGGACGGGCTGATCATTGCGGGCCCCAAGGCCATGCTGCCTTCCAGCGTCCCGGCGGAAGCGCTGCGCGAGGTGGGCGAGACCGAATACCCGGTCTTCTATCTCAATTACAACCTGATGCCGCAATTGAACCCCTGGCGCGATTCCATCAGCCAGGCGGTCCGCTACTTCAAAGGGCTCGAGTTCACCATCTCCCGCCCGAGAGAACTTTGGTCGGCAGTCACAGAGGTCGTGGCGAGGATCGTAAAATGGAAATCAGGGAGGCGGCCGACCGATGCTTCCATCAGGGGTACTCACCTGGCTCCGCCGCAGTAGCGCTTGCGCTCTGGCAGGCGCGTTGATGACCGCGGGCGCCGCGGGACAGCAAAAGCAACTCATCCAGCCGCAGAAGCTGGCGCCGTATGTCAGCTCCCCGCAGCCGATTGTGGTCAAAATGCTCGAAATCGCCGGTCTGAAGAGCGGCGAAACGCTGTTCGACCTGGGCTGCGGCGACGGACGCATCGTCGCCACCGCCGCCAAGGAGTTCGGCGCAAAGGCCGTGGGCGTGGAACTGAGCCCCGCGCTGGCGCGGCGCGCGCGGGAGGCCGTGGAGAGCCTCGGCCTGCAACAGCATGTCAGGATCATTGAGGGCGACATGATGGGCGTGGATCTCTCCGGCGCCGACGTCGTGGCCCTGTATCTGCTCACCGAGGCCAACGAGCAGTTGCGGCCGAAGCTCGAAAAAGAGCTCAAACCCGGCGCGCGCGTCGTCTCGCTCGAATTCCGCATCAAGGGCTGGAAGCCGGCGCGGGTGGAGAAAGTGGAGGCGCACCGCCACCCCTACACCATTTACCTCTACCAGTGGCCGCAAAAGTAGGCGCCATTGGCGGCAGGATATCCTCGTAACATGACGGCACGTTTCGCCGCGCTGCTGTGTCTGGCGGCGCTTGCGGCGGCGCAGCCGGGCGCCGAACCCGGCCGGAAATACACTGCGCTGGAGCGATTGGCTCCGGAGCGGCTGGCCGCCGTGCGCGAGGCTCGCGCGAAGCTGGCCGCGCAGCGGCAGACGCTTCCCCCTGTGGGCGTCTACGAGGACTACGCCGCCGTGTTCCACGTCCACGCTGAAGACTCCGCGCACACGATGGGGACGCGGGCGGAAGTGCTGGCAGCGGCGAAGAAGACCGGCATTCGCGCCGTCTTCTTCAGCGACCACGGCGGGCCGCACGCTTCCACATGGCACGGCGAACGCGATGGCGTGCTGTTTTTCGCGGGCGCCGAGAACGGCTCGAAGCACGAGCTGATCTTCCCGCGCCCTGCGCCGCCGCTGCGGTTCCACTCGCACGTGGAGGGCGATCTGGACGCTTCCCCCGACGGCTGGGACGGCATGGAGATCTACAACCGGCACGCGGATCACGAAGACGACACGGACCTGATCGCCTGGCTGAAGGCCGCCGCCAACGACCCGCGCAAGCTGGAAGAGCTGGCGCGCCTGGCGAAGGATTACCCGGATGAAATCTACGGCGCGGGCGCCGGCTACCAGCCGGCCGTGTTCGCCAGATGGGACCGCGTGCTGGCGTCGCGGTTCTTCACCGGGATCGGCGCCGTGGATGCGCACCAGAACGCGCGGCTCGGCGGCAAGGTGCTGCTGGACCCGTACGAGGTGGCCTTCCGCAACACGGTGACGCACATTCTGGCGCGCGAGTTCATGCAGGAAGCGCTGGCGCGCTCCCTGCGCGAGGGGCGCGCCTATGTGTCGCACGACTGGCTGTGCGATCCGCGCGGGTTTGCCTTTCTCGCTATCAACACGCTGGGCGTCTACGAGATGGGCGACACGGTCCCGATGGCGGGTTCGACGCGCCTGGTGGCGCGCGCGCCCGTGCCGGCGAGGTGGCGGTTCATCCGGGAAGGGACGGTGGTGCACGAAGCCGCGGGCGGCACGGTGACATGGCAGGCGCAGGAGCCAGGCGCGTACCGCGTGGAGGCGTGGCTGGACATTGACGGCGAGCAGCGCCCGTGGATTTACTCGAATGCCATCCGGCTGGCCCGGCCTGACGCCTCCCTGATGACCCTGCCCTCGCAGCAGGTGGATGATTCGGTCGAAGTGGCGAATGACCTGGAATATGTCTCCGGCGCGCCGGAAGACGCCGAAAAGCATCGCCTCGACGTCTACCGCCCGCGGGGCGCTTCGCGCCGGCCCGTGCTGTTTTTCGTCCACGGCGGCGCGTGGGTGCGCGGCGACCGCAAGCAGTATCCGTTCTTCGGAAGCTACTTCGCGAAGGCCGGCTATGTGGTCGTCGTGCCCAGCTACCGCCTCGGGCCGAAGAACATGCATCCGGCGCAGATCGAAGACGTGGCCGCCGCCTTTGCCTGGACCGTGCGCCACATTGACAGGTATGGCGGCGACCCGTCCCGCATCGTGGCCGCGGGACACTCCGCCGGCGGACATCTGGTGGCGCTGCTGGCCGCCAACGAGAAATACCTGCGCGCGCACGGGCTGGACGCGCGGGCGATCCGCGGCGTGATTTCGTTGAGCGGCGTGCCGGACGTGACGGGCGAAGCGGGCGCGCGCGTGTTCGGCAACGATGCGGAGGTACGGCGCGAGGCGTCGCCCCTGTTCCATGTGCGCCCGGGGCTGCCGCCATTCGTCGTCACCTATTGCCAGTGGGACTATCTCACGCTGCCGCAGCAGGCGCGGCGCCTGCACGAGGCGCTGGTGAAGGCGGGCGTGCAGAGCCGCCTCGTCTTCGTCGAGCGCGAAAACCACATCTCGGAGATGACGAGCATCGTCAAGCCGGGCGACGCCTCCGCCGCCGCCATTCTTGCCTTTTTGGGAGCCTTGCCGTGATCGAGCCGCGGTATGACGTGGTGGGCGTGGGGCTGAACGCCACCGACACGATGATCCTCATCCCGCACTTTCCCGCCTATGGCGGCAAGGTGCCATTCATTGAGGAGCTGCTCAGCCCCGGCGGGCAGGTGGCCAGCGCCATGGTGTGCTGCGCGAAGCTGGGGCTGCGGGTGAAGTACATCGGCACCCTCGGGGACGACGAGCGGGGGCGCATCCAGTGGGAGAGCCTGCAAGGCTGCGGCATCAATCTCGACCACGTGCAGCGCCGCGCCAACACGCCCAACCAGTCCGCCTACATCCTCATCGACCAGAGCACCGGCGAGCGCACCGTGTTCTGGCACCGCCCCGAGGCGTTGAAGATCTCGCCCGAAGAGATCACGCCGGACCAGATCGCCTGCGCGAGGCTGCTCCACATCGACGGCCATGACACGCCCGCCGTCGCGCATGCGGCGCGCCTGGCGCGGCAGCATGGCATCCCTGTCACTGTGGATGTGGACACTATCTACAAAGGCTTTGAGGACGTGCTGCCCAACGTCGACTACCTCATCACGTCCAGCGAATTCCCCGAGCGATGGACCGGAGAAAGCGATCCGCTGCGCGCGCTTGCGCTGCTGCAGGAAACTTACAGCATGCGCGTGGCGGCGATGACGCTGGGCGCGCACGGCGCGCTGGCGCGCGCCGGCGGGCGGTTCCATTACTCGCCCGCGTTCGTGGTGAATTGCCTGGATACCACAGGCGCGGGGGACATCTTCCACGGCGCATTCTGTTACGCGGTGCTGGCCGGATATGATCTGGACGCCGCGCTCGAGTTCTCCAACGCCATGGCGGCGCTGAACTGCACCGCCCTTGGCGCGCGCGGGCGCATCGCTTCGCTCGAGGAAGCGCGAGGTCTGGCGGCGCGCGGCGAGCGGCGCGTGAAGGCGGAGTTTCGCCAGTTCTGGAAAGCGGCGCGATGATCCCCATCCACGATTCGCAGAGAAGCTATTCGCAGCCGCTGGTGACGGTGGCGCTGATCGCCGCCAATACGCTCGTCTTCCTGTTCCAGGTATCGCTGGACGCCTACACGCGCAACGATTTTCTTTTCGCGTTCGGGCTGGTGCCGGAGCGCTTCTCCTGGTTCAATATGCTGACATCGATGTTCCTGCACGGCGGGTGGATGCATCTGATCGGCAACATGCTCTTCCTGTGGGTGTTCGGCGACAACGTGGAAGATCTGCTGGGGCACGGAAAATTCCTGCTGTTTTATCTGCTGTGCGGCGTGGCGGCGGCGCTCGGCCAATATGTGGTAAACCCGGATTCGCGCGTGCCGATGGTGGGCGCCAGCGGGGCGATTGCGGGCGTGATGGGCGCGTATCTGGTCAAGTTCCCGCATTCGCGCATCGTGATGCTGGGCTGGTTTCTGTTCGTGTTCACCTTCGAGTTGCCGGCCTATGTGGTGCTGGCATACTGGTTCGTCGTGCAGTTGTTCAGCGGCATCGGCTCGATTGCGGATGCGGCGGCGCAGCGCGGCGGCGTGGCGTTCATGGCGCATGCGGCGGGCTTCCTGGCCGGCGCGGCGCTGATTCATCTCTTCCGCACGCGCGACCGTTACCGGTTGCGCCGCGACCTGGTGTGGTGAATGTTCTATCCTCCTGCTCTTGATCTGGAAAACGTCGAGCCTCTGGACGTGCTCGCCATCGCGGCCCACCCCGACGACATCGAACAGACCTGCGGCGGCGCGCTGCTGAAAATGGCCGCGATGGGCTACCGCACCGGCGCGCTGGATCTCACCGCCGGCGACATGGGCACGCGAGGCACGCCCGAAAGGCGCATCGAGGAGTCGCGCGCCGCGGCGCGGCTGCTGGGCCTTGCGTTTCGCGAGAACCTCCGGATGCCCGACGCGCGGCTCGAAAACAACATCAGCCTGCGGCTGACGCTGATGGCGGTGGTGCGGCGGCTGAAGCCGCGCGTGGTGATCCTGCCCTATTGGGAAGCCCGCCATCCCGACCACTGCTACGCCTCGGTGCTCGGCTTCGAAGCGTCTTTTCTGGCCGGCATCCGCAAGCTGGACGACCAGTCGGAGCCGCACCGACCGTTCAAGGTCGTCTACGCTTCGATGTACGCCCATGTGCCGCCCACCTTCGTGGTGGACATCACGCCGCACTTCGAACGGCGGATGGAATCATTGTTCGCGTACGCGTCGCAGTACGGCGAATCCGCCGAGGGCGCAGGGCTGTTCCCCGAGCGGGAGGAGATTTATGACCGCCTGCGCTCCATCGCGCGATTCTACGGCAATCTGATCGGCGTCAAATACGGCGAGCCGTATGTGGTGAAGGAGACGATGCGCGTGGACGACCTCGTCACCATGGGCGTCCGCTCTTTTTGAACAGTCGCAGGCAAAGGGAGGCACTGCAGGCCATGGTTGTGCGCCATATCGAACGGCTGGCGGAGTTCGACGCCGGCAAGATGGGCAAGGTCTCGCTCGCATCCGGCGGTTATCTCTACGCGGGGCTTAACTGCTTCCTGCCCGGGCAGGAGCACGCCGCGCACGTTCACGCCGACCAGGACAAGCTCTACTTCGTGCTCAGCGGGAGCGGCGATGCTCGGGTCGGAGACGAGACGCACGAGGTAAGCCGCGGCGACCTGGTCCTGGCGCCGGCGGGCATTCCGCACGGGCTGAAAAACACGGGGCTGGAGCCGCTGGTGGTGATGGTCGTCTTCGCGCCTCCGCCGCGCAAGTCATGACACGGCGGGAGGCACTGTTCGCGTGTGCCGCGCCACTGGCGGCGCAGGAGCCGCCGGCGTTTGCCGCTCCGATGCGCGAGATCGAGAAGTCCGTCGACGGCGTGCTGGGCGCTTCCGCGCTGGAACTCAAGAGCGGGCGGCTCGCCGGGTGGCGTTCCAAAGACCGCTTCCCCCTGCTCGAGATGCAGCAGTTGCCTGTGGCGCTGCACGCCTTCGCGCAGATGGAGCTGGGCGAGATGCCTTTCCGCAAGATGATCTCCTGCGAGCCGGCCTCCTACAGCCCGGGCTTCAGTCCGCTGCGCGACCGGTATCCGAACGGCGCGGTGGTCACCGTCGGGCAACTGCTGGAAGCTGCGGTGCGCGACAATGACGCGAGCGCTTCCGATCTGCTGATGTCGCTGGGCGGCGGCGCGGCGGCGGTGCAGAAGCGGATGGCGCGGTGGTTCGGCGAGGGGATCCGGGTGGACCGCTCGCTGGCTGCGCTGGATGCCGCATTCCGGCTCGCGCCCTCCCGCGAGCTCTTGCTCATGGACGAGCGCGACACGGCGACGCCGGAAGCGCTCGCGCTGCTCGTTTCTTCCATCGAAGGCGGAGAACTCCTGCATCCGGCAAGCCGGGAGCGGATGCGCGGGTGGCTGCGCGAGACGCCGCACGGCGCCGAACGGATCCGCCCGGAGCTGAACGATGCGCTGCTGTACCACAAGTCCGGCACCACCGCATTCTGGGACGGCCGCAACCTCTGCATCAGCGTGGCTGGCGTGGCGGAACTGCCGGCAGGGCGCGGGAGGCTGGCGCTGGCGGTGTTGCTGAAAGGGACGGAACGCGATTTGACGCAGCGGGAACGCGCGCTCGCGGCCGCCGCGGGCGCGCTCTACCGCTGGTTCGCCTCGCTGCCGGGGAAATAGAACTCGCCGCCCGCGACAATCTCCGCCGGGCCGGTGAGAAAGATGGCGCCCTGTTCCTCTCTTACCGCGAGCGGCCCCGCCGGTGTGTGAATGGTCGCCTTCGGTCCGACCAACAGGCGCTGGCGCGCCGCGGCAAAAGCGCCGGTCGAGCCGGTGCCGCTCGACATCGTGACGCCCGCGCCGCGCTCGTAGAAGCGGACTTCGAGATTCGCCTCGTCGAGCACCTTGACGAAGCTGACATTGGTGCGGTTGGGGAACCGCGGATGGCTCTCGATGGCCGCGCCCAGCGCCTCCCAGTCAGCCGGAATCTCGCCTGCGAACACGGCGCATTGCGGGTTGCCCACCCACAGCAGCGTGCAGTCCAACAGGCGCCCGCCTGCATCAAGCGTCTCCCTCGCCTGCTGCGGGCGCGCCTCGCCCATGTCCATTTCGAACTCGAAACGCAGCCCTTCGCGGCGCAGCAGCCGCAGGCGCTTCAACCCCGCGCCGGTGCGGATTTCCAGCTCAGGCCCGGTCAGGCCGGCATCGCAGAGGAACGCCGCCGCGCAGCGCGTGCCGTTGCCGCTGATCTCGGCCTCGCTGCCGTCGGAATTGAACAGGCGGATGGCCGCGGGCTCCTGCTGCGACGGCGGCTTCACCAGCAGCCAGCCGTCGGCGCCGACGCCCGCGTGGCGGTCGCAGATGGCGATCGCCGCCTCGCGCAGCCGGCTCTCCGGCGGCGCCTCGTGCGCCCAGGTCAGAAGGAAATCGTTTCTCGCTCCGTGTGCTTTCGTGAATGGAATCATCTCTGACTATGGCCCGATGCGCCGCCAGATCTCGATGCCCGGCGCGTCTTTCGATGCAAGAATTCTGACACACTCGTAGCGGCGCGGTCCGCGCTGCAGCCGGGCCACGGCGCGGCAGGCGCGGTCGCCCGGCGTGCAGAGCACCCACTCTTCCCGCAGGAACAGGTCCGGGCGCGCCACCGCGGCTTCAAACTCCAGCCGGTCGTCCACGTGCAGCGATTCCCGCAAGGGAATGCCCGCCAGCCGGAGCACCGCGGTCAGGTCGCCGAAACTGAGCAGGATGCCCGAGCCGCGGCGGTAGCGCGGTTCCAGATACGCAGCCGCTTCGCTCGCCAGGCGGCGGCGCGCCGCCGAGTTCACTTCCGACTCTTTCCAGCAGATCCAGTGCTCCGGCTGCGGACGCATCCACCACGGAGAGACAGCCGCTAGCACAATCGCCAGGGCGCACCAGGGCCGCCAGCGCGCGGGCGCCAGCACCGCGAGCGCGGCGCAGCCCAACGCCGCCACTCCCAGCCACGCGGTGCCATAGCGCGTGTTGTAATGGCTGAACGGCCACAGGTGCGGCACGAAGATGGGCGTGCCCGAGGAGTGCATGCTCATGACGTAGAACGCCGGCGCCAGCAGCACGAATGCTGTAGCCGCCCAATACTTCCTCAGCGCCGCCGCCAGCCCGGCCAGGCTCAGCCAGAACAGCGGCAGCCCGGCACAGAGCCGCGCCGCTTCCAGGTAATAGCGCGCCGCCAGCAGCCAATCGCCATCGCCGGGATAACGCGCCATGCCGCGGTCCAGCGAGCGCTGATAGATGGCGCGCGCCGACCACTCCCCGCGCCAGAACTCCAGCGCATCGCCGTAGAAATACCAGTTGTGCGCGAGCCACCATGCGGGTCCCGCGCCGGCCAGCAACGCGAACACGGCCGCGCTGCGCCAGCGCGTCTCGCCGCCGCGGATCAGTACGAAGAGAAACGCAAAGGGCAGCACGAACCACAGCTCGTACCGCGTGAGCGCGCCCGCCAGCGCGAACAAGCCTGCCAGCGCGGCATCGCTCCCGCGGCGCGACTCGTGGAACCGCGCCAGGAAAAAGAGCAAGCCGAACAAACACGCGAGCGCCAGCGGCTCGGTCATCGGCGCCGATTGAAGATAAAGCAAATTGGGGTTGAGCGCGAAGACAGCCGCTGCCGCCAGAGCCGCCGCCGGCGAGCCGGCCAACCGGCGCGCGGCGAGAAACAGAAACAGCCCCGCCAGCGTGAAGGCGCACACGGAGGGCGCCACACCTGCCATGCCGCTGCGCCAGAGTTCGTCCCGGCGCGCCAGCGGCGCCATCAGCAGGTGCGGCAGCGGCAGCCAGACGGTGCCGATCTGATGCGCGCCCGCGGTGCGGGAATCCACGATGCGGCGGGCGATGTTGAGATGGGCCTCGGCGTCGCCGTAGTAAAGCGTCCATCCCTGGCGGAAGACCCGCGCGGCCGCGAAGCTGCCCAGCAGCGCCAGCGCCAGAGCCACCGCGGCGGCTGCGGCGGCGCTAGAAAGCCGTGAGCTGGCGGAATTCCTGATAGCGGCGTTCAATGTCATCCCGTGTAAGCGTGCGGAAGCGGCCCACGCCGAAGTCTTCGCAGCAAAAGCTTCCCATTACGGAGCCGTAGACCACGGCGCGTGCGAGATCCGCAGGCGCGGCTGTCTCCGCCGTGACGCCGCGCTCGGCCAGCGAACCGATGAAGCCTCCGGCGAAGCAATCGCCCGCGCCCGTAGGGTCTTTCAGCGTGTCCAGCAGATAGCCGGGCAGGCTGAAGGCGCCGCCTTCGTGGAACAGGGTGGCGCCGTATTCGCCGCGCTTGACGACCAGGATTTTCGGTCCCATGGCGCGGATGGCTGTGGCAGCGCGCTTCAGGTTCCGCTCGCCGCTCAGCAGCCGGGCTTCGCTGTCGTTGATCAACAGAAAATCCCATCCGGAGATCGTGCGCAGCAGCTCGTCGCGCTGCCCCTCAATCCAGAAGTTCATCGTGTCGCCGCCGGCCAGCCGCGCGCCGTTCATCTGCTCGCGCACGCTGCGCTGCAGCGCGGGCTGGATGTTGCCGAGCATCAGGTACGGCTTGCCGCGGTAGGAGTCCGGCAGTTGCGGGCGGAAATCGGCGAACACGTTGAGCTCGGTCCGGAGCGTCTCGCGGTCGTTCATGTCCTCGCTGTAGACGCCCGCCCAGAAGAACGTCTTGCCGGGCGCGCGCTCGAGCCCTTCCAGGTCGATGCCGTGCGAGGCGAGCAGATCGGCGTCCTCCTGCGCGAAGTCCTCGCCCACCACGGCGACAATCGAAACCGGCGTGAAGAAGCTGGCCGCCAGCGAGATGTAAGTGCAGGCCCCGCCGAGCATGCGGTCCACTTTGCCGGCGGGAGTGGCGACGCCGTCATAGGCCACGGATCCAACAACAACAAGCGACATTGTTTTCATTGTAGCGGCCGTTTCCCGCCGTGCCCCGCCCCCGGCAACCGGTAGAATGGGCGCAAGGGCTTATGGAGTTTCTCCGCCGCTGGGCGCCGATTGCCGTCATCATCTGCTTGACCCTGGTTGCGCACCGGGGGCTCATGCGCGAACTTCCGGGACTGCCGTGGATGCGCAGGTTTCCGCGGCTTCTGGCCCCGGTGCGGGCAGCCCTCGGAATTCTTTCGGTCTGGATCGCGCTGGGCGTTCCCCTGATGGCGGCGCACAGCTTTTCCTGGCTGCCGGCGGATTTCACCGCATGGGCAATTGCGCTGTCGCTGTTCTGGGTGCTGACAGCGTCGCTGTTGTTTCTCTGGGTGAAACTGGTGCGGCCTTCAGCGTTCGACCCCGGGCGGCGCCGCATGCTGGCCCTCGGGCTGCCCGCCGCCGTGGCGCCGCTGGGCGGCGCGGGCTTCGGCATCGCGGTGGCGCGCTACGGACTTTCGGTTGTCGATCAGAAAATGGTGCTGCCCGGACTGCCGCGCGATCTCGACGGGCTGCGGATCGTGCAGTTGACCGACATTCACTTCGGGCCGTTCTTCGGCGCAGCCGACTTGCGCCGCGCCGTGGACATGGCCAACGAGACCCGCGCCCACATCGCCGTGATCACCGGCGATCTGATCACGCGCGCCGGCGATGATCTGGAAGGATGCCTTGACCTGTTGAAGCGGCTGCGCGCCGAAGCGGGCGTGTACTTGTGCCACGGCAACCACGAAAAGTACGCCGGATTGAGCGATGCCGCCACGCGCCTCGCGACACGGCAAGGCTTCACCGTGCTGCGCGGCGGCCGCGTTCGGCTTCGGCTTGGCGAAGCGCGGTTGAATCTGGCGGGCGCCGACTATTACGGCGCGGGGACGCGCACGCTGCCGTTTTTCGCGCCGCTCGCCGACCGCGGCGCGTGGAATATCCTGATCCAGCACAACCCGGCCCACTTTCCCGCGGCTGCGCAAGCGGGGTTTGATCTGATGCTCGCCGGCCACACACACGGCGGCCAGGTGAACCTGCCGGTGTTGCGCGAGAACGTCAACGTCGCGCGGGCCTTTACGCAATACATCCGCGGCGCTTACGAGCTCGGATCGAGCCGGCTCTACGTTTCTTGCGGGCTGGGCACGGTCGGCGTGCCGGTGCGCCTGGGCGCCCCGCCTGAGGTAAGCTTGATCCGATTATGCGCCGGCTGATCGTGAGCGACATCCATTCGAACTCGGACGCGCTGCAGGCCGTGCTCGCCGACGCAGCCGGGCATTACGACGAGATCGTCTGCTGCGGCGACCTGGTGGGATACAACGCCTGCCCGAAGGAAGTGGTCGCCTGGGCCATGGCGTCGGTGGCGCAGGTGGTGCGCGGCAACCACGACCGCGTGTGCGCCTTCATCGAGCAACCTACCGATTTCAACCAATATGCTCTGCAGGCGGCGCGCTGGACGCATGCCCAACTGGACCCGGCTCAGCTTGCGTGGCTGCGGCGCCTGCCCGCGGGCCCGCTGGTGCTGGACGGATACGAACTGGTCCATGGCTCGCCCCATGACGAAGACGAGTACGTGGTGGAACGGGACGAAGCGCTGGCGGTGGAAGAGGGGCTGCATGCGAGTCTCTGCTTCTTTGGCCACACCCACCTGCAGGGCGGGTGGGCGTGGATGCGCGGCGGCTTGCTCGATTTGCGGCGCCCGCGGTTCGGCGAAACGGAAGTCGTCTACGAACTCGACAGCGAGTCCCTGTGGCTGATCAACCCCGGATCCGTGGGCCAGCCCCGCGACCGCGATCCGCGCGCCGCCTATGCGCTGTGGGATACAGCCGCCCGCACCGTGGCGCTGCGGCGCGTCGAGTATCCGGTGGAGGAGGCGCAGAAAAAGATCCTGGATGCAGGGCTGCCGGAGCAGCTCGCCGTCCGCCTAGCGTTCGGGCGCTGAAGCGGCCCCGGCGGCGAGGGCTTCGCGGATCTTTCTCGCCGCGGCTTTTCCGGCCACGCGCGCCAACTGCTCCTCGCCGGCGGCCCGCACAGCGGCGAGGCTCCCCATCTCCTTCAGCAGCTTCTCCACGGTCTTCGGGCCGATGCCCGGGATTTCGAGCAGTTCGCTCTTCAGCGTGCGCGCGTCGCGGCGCCGGCGGTGGAACGTGACGGCGAAGCGGTGCGCTTCGTCGCGGATCCTCTGGATGAGATGGAGCACCGGCGACGCGCGGTCCAGCATCACCGGCTCGTCCTCGCGCCCGAGCACGTAAAGGATCTCCTCGCGCTTGGCGATCGCCGCCAGCGGCTGATTCAGCACGCCGATTTCTTCGAGCGCCGCGGCGGCGGCGTGAAGCTGCCCGACGCCGCCGTCGATCAGCACAAGCCCGGGCATCGGCTTGCCCTCCTCCTTCAGTCGGCGGTAGCGCCGGGCGACCACTTCGCGCATGGAAGCGAAGTCATCGCTGCCCTCGACAGTGCGGATGATGAACTTGCGGTAGCCGGACTTCTTCATCCGCCCGTCCTCCCACACCACCATGCTGGCCACTTTCTCCGTGCCCTGGATATGGGAGATGTCGAAGCATTCGATGCGGCGCGGGGCTTCGGGCAGCTCCAGGGCTTCCTCGAGCGCCGCGGCGATCTCTTCCGCCCGCGGAGCGCGGACGCGGAAGCGCTGTTCGAAGCTCTGGCGCGCATTGGTCTCGACAAGATTCAGCAGCGCCTTTTTGACCCCCCGCAACGGCGTATGGATGGCCACTTTGCGCCCGCGCGTCTCCGCCAGCAGCTCTTCCAGGATCTCCCGGTCGTCTAGTTCCACCGGCAAGTGGATCTGCGACGGCACGGGCTGGCCTTCGCTGTAAATCTGCATGAGCAGGGAGGTGAGAAACTCCTGCATGTCGAACTCACACACGTCCTCCCAGAACAGCTCCCGGCGGTCCACCACGCGCCCGTTGCGCACATGGAACACGTTGACGGCGACGTGCGGCGGCTCGGCGTGGATGGCGTAGAAGTCGGCGTCATCGCCCGAGGCGGCGGCCATTTTCTGGCGCTCTTCCAGCTCTTCCACCGTGCGCAGAAGGTCCCGCAGCGAAGCCGCGCGCTCGAACTCCAGCGATTCGGAAGCCTGCTCCATCCGCGCCCGGAGACTTGCGGCGAGGTCTCTGACCTTGCCTTCGAGAAACGCGCGCACGTCCTTCACCCGCTCCGCGTAAGCCGGTTCCTCCACGAGCCCCGGGACGCAAGGCCCCAGGCAGCGGTGGATGTGGTACTCCAGGCAGGGCTGCGGGTGGGGCCGGCCCAGGTCGACATTGCAGGACGGAATCTGAAAATTCTTGTGGATGAATTTCACCAGCCTGTGGGCCAGATTTCCGGGGAAATACGGGCCGAAATACTGCCCGTCTTTCCGGATGCGGCGCGTGACATACACGCGGGGCCACTTTTCGGCCGTGAGCTTGATGTAAGGGTAGGTCTTGTCGTCGCGCAGCAGGACGTTGAAGCGGGGCTTGTGCTGCTTGATGAGGAGGTTCTCGAGCGCAAGAGCCTCTTTCTCGTTGTCCAGCAGGATGTACTCAAGGTCCCGGGCGGCGTGGATCAGGCGTCCCGTCTTGGCTTCCGCAAGCCGCTCCGCGCTGAAGTAGCTGCGCACGCGGGCCCGCAGATTCCGCGCTTTGCCGACATAGAGCACCTCGCCGTCCGCCCCGCGGTAGATGTAGACGCCGGGCGCCTGCGGCAGCCCCGCCGCCTTCTCGCGCAGCTCGTCGATGCGGGACATGAGATGGACGCCCTATACTTTGATTGTGGCACGCGTGCTGCCGGCGTTCGTCTTCTGTTGCGCGCTCTGGGCGTGGCAGCCTCCGGCCCCGCCGCCGGCGGAACCGGAAGAGGAAGATGCCGCCGCCCGGGAACGCACGTACGAATTCAATCCGATTCAGGCGGAAAACGAGATAAAAATAGGCCGTTTTTATATGCGCCGCGGCCGCTGGAAGGCGGCCGCAGGGCGGTTTGAAGAAGCCGCGAAGTGGAACCCGCAGGCCGCTGAAGCCTACCTGCTGCTCGGCCAGGCGCGCGAGCGCCTGAAGGATCCGGCCGGCGCGCGCGCCGCATACGAGAAGTTCCTGGAACTGACGCCGGATTCCAAAGACGCCGCAAGCGTGCGGCGGCGGCTCCAAAAACTGCCTCCCCCCGCCCCCGCCAGGCCCGACGGCCGGTAGGCGCGCTCAGGCGGCGTTGCGGCGCCGCATCTCGCGGCGGATGATCTGCACGAGTTTCTTCGCGCCTTCCTCCAGCGAAGGAAAGAGATCCACGTAGTGCCACCGCTTGCGGATCTCCTCGGGAAGGCGGCAGTCGTCGAGCCGCACGGGAATCAGAAACACGTCATCCACCGGCGCCAGCCGGGCGCAGTCCAGGGCGTAGCGCAGTTCGCTCTGGAAGTTGCCGCGCTTCCGCGCCGACAGGCGGGAGAAGCAGGCCACGAAGAAGTCCGCGGTTTCAATGGCGCCCTCGATGGCGCGAGGCCAGTTCTGCCCGGGGAGGAGCTTGCGGCGGTCCATCCACGGGGCGAAGCCGGCGCGCTCGAGCCAGTCGTAGATCTGTTCCACGACGCAGGCGTCCTCGGCGGCGTACGCAAGAAAAACACGCGGCTTGGAATCCGTTTCAAACGTGAAGCCGCCGTTTTGTGCCGGGCGGAAGGTCCCGAGCCGCTCGATGTGCACGGCGCGTCCCTCGCGCAGGCACTGCCGCAACAGCCGGGACAGCCCGGCAACAGAAGCCGAGTCACTGTTGCCCACGGCGGCCTCCGCGCTTCGGCGCCGGCTCCAGCCGCACCTGCCGCCGGCCATCGGGAACCAGCTTGCCGACGCCGGGCAGCGAGACTGTCTCTCCGCGCTTGAGGCGTTTCAGGATGGCTTCCACGGCCCGCGCCAGCGCGTCCGCCGATTCGCCGGCCTCCTGCTGCCCTTCGACGAGTTCCATCAACTCCTGCGGTTTCATCCCGCGATTCTGCTACCACGGATCCGGCGGCAAGAACCGCCGCGCCCGCCCGCAGCACGCCGGAACGTATTGATCCGCCGCGGGATACAGATGGCAGATTCTTTTGCTTCCTCTGTGACGCCGCCGTGCGGCGGGCGCCTGTCACCGCCAGAGCTGGAACCAGTGCGCCTTGAGGCAGGGCTCCCGCAGCGGACCCGGCGCCAGATCCTTGCCTTCGAGAACCGCTTGCGGGTGGGCGGCCAGAAGCCGGTCGACGAACTCCATCGGGTAGGCGCCGATCAGTTGCAACCGCACGGCGTCCAGCCGCGGCGGGCGGCCCGCCAGGTCATGGCCGCCGGAGGCGACGAAGTGCGCCAGCCCGCGCCTCAGAATCCCCTCCGCCGCAGCCGCCGCGCGGCGGCCGAAAATCCCGGCCAGGCTGTTGCCGGACACTTGCGCCAGCGCGCCCGCCTTCACCCACCGGGCCAGCAGGCGCGTCTTTCGCGCCAGCCTCGGGTGCAGTTCAGGATGCGTGAGAATCGGGCGAACGCCGCCCTCGATCAGCTTCTGCAAAAGCGGCTCGATCTCATCGGGCCCGGCTTCCTCGGGGATTTCGACCAGAAGATACCTGCCGCCCGCGATGCCATAGCGTTCCGGCTGGTCCAGCGCTTGTTGCACGCCCTCCGCGGTCAGCTCGACTTCGCACGCGCGGTGAATCCGGATCACATCGCGGACGAGGTGCTGCAGCTCTTCCCAGCGCCTCTGCGCGAGCGCCGGGTTGAAAGGCCACTCGCGGCTTGCGTGCGTCACGGCGACGATCTCCCGCGTGCCGGCGTGCGCGGCCAGCCTGGCCATGGCCAGGCTCTCCTCGAGCGTGGCCGGACCGTCGTCGAGGCCGTGCAGCAGGTGCGCGTGCAGGTCGATCACGGATTCCATCATCGCACTGCGCTGCGGGCAGGCTCGGGCGGCATCCGCCTGAAACCCCGTATCTTGAAAACTGTGACCTCTGACAATCCGCTGTTGCACCTCGCGCATCCGCTGCCTTTCGACCGGGTGCGCCCCGAACACGTGGGCCCGGGGCTGGAGGAACTGATCCGCCGGGCCCGCGGCCGCATTGACGCCATCGCCTCGGCCGGCGCGCGCTCCTGGAAAGACACGATGGCCTCGCTCGACACGGCCACGGATGACCTCGACGTCGCCGCCGGCGTGGTTCGCCATCTGGAGGGCGTGGTCTCCACGCCGGAGCTGCGCGAAGCGTGGAATGCGGCGCAGCCCGCGGTGAGCGCCTTCTATGCGTCGATCCCGCTGCACGAAGGCCTGTGGCGGGCCCTCAGCGAGTTCGCGGCCACGGAAGAGGCCGCGGCGCTGGAAGGCGTCCGCGCGCGGTTCCTGGGAAAGACCCTGGACAACTTCCGGCGCCATGGCGCGGCGCTGCCGCCGGAAGGCAAGAAGAAGCTGCAAGAGCTGGAAGTGGAGCTGGCGGCGGTTACAACAAAATTTGCCCAGAACGTTTTGGACGCCACGGCCGCGTTCGAGTACTGCATCACCGAGGAAGCCGGCCTCGCAGGGCTGCCCCCCAGCGCACGGGCCGCCGCCCGCGCCGACGCCGCCGCCCGCGGGCGCGAAGGCTGGCGCTTCACGCTTCACGCGCCCTCCTATCTGGCCGTGATGACCTATCTCGACGACCGCGGCGTGCGCGAGCATTTCTGGCGCGCGTACAGCCGCCGCGCCGCGGAAGCCAACGCGCCGCTGATCGCGCGCATCCTGGAGCTGCGGCGCGAAAAAGCGCGGCTGCTCGGCTACGCGAACTTCGCCGACTTCGCCCTGGCCGACCGCATGGCGCGGCAGGGCGCCGCGGCGCAAGCCTTCGTCCGCGATCTGCGCGGCAAGACGGAGCCCGCATTCCGGCGCGAGAACGCGGAGCTCGAGCAGTTCGCCGGGCGCGCCCTCGAGCCCTGGGACGTCGCCTACTGGGCCGAGAAGCTCCGCGCAGAGCGCTACGCCTTCGAAGAAGAAGATCTGCGGCCGTATTTCCCCGTGGAACAAGTCATCCAGGGAATGTTCTCGCTGGCCGAGCGCCTGTTCGGCATCCGGGTGGCCCCCGGACCGGAGGTCCCTGTGTGGCATCCCGAGGTGAAGTATTACGAAATCCGCGACGCGGGCGGCGAGCTGCTCGGCGGCTTCTATACCGACTGGCACCCGCGCGACAACAAGCGCGGCGGCGCGTGGATGGACGCCTTCATCACCGGGCACTGGCAGGACGGCAACTGGATCCCTCATGCCGGGCTCATCTGCGGCAACCTGACCGCGCCCGTGGACGGCAAGCCCGCGCTGCTGACGCACCGGGAGGTGGAGACGATCTTCCACGAGTTCGGCCATCTGCTGCACCACTGCCTTTCCCGCGTGGAAGTGAAGTCGCTCGCCGGCACGAACGTGGCGTGGGATTTCGTGGAGCTGCCCTCGCAGATCATGGAGAACTGGTGCTGGGAGCGGCCGTCGCTGGATCTGTTCGCGCGCCACTTCGAGACCGGCGAGCCGATGCCGGAGGAGCTGTTCCGGAAGATGCGCGCGGCGCGCACCTTCCGCGCAGCCAACGCGCAGATGCGGCAGCTTGGCTTCGCCACCGTGGATCTGGCGCTGCACATCGACTACGACCCGGCGCGCGACGGGAGCCCGGTCGAATACGCCAACCGCATTCTGCGCGAGTTCGCGCCCGCGCCGCTGCCGGACGATTACGCCATGCTGGCGTCGTTCACGCACCTGTTCGCCGACCCGACCGGCTATGGCGCCGGCTACTACTCGTACAAATGGGCGGAAGTGCTCGACGCCGACGCGTTCACGCGGTTCCAGCGCGAGGGCGTGTTCAACGAGAAGACGGGGCGGGAGTTCCGCGACGCGATCCTTTCCCGGGGCGACAGCGACGAGCCGATCGCGCTCTTCCGCCGCTTCATGGGGCGCGACCCCGACCCGCAGGCGCTGCTGGAGCGGCTCGGGTTGAACCTCTGACCCTCGCCCGGGAGAGGGCGCCCTCAGCGGCCCCGGAAAAACGGCATCGTGCTGGTGAGGGCGAACACGACGGCATGGTTGTCCTCGCGGACGCGGCCGTTGCGCTGCCAGACAGTCTGCAGCATGTAACCCGCCTCCACGCGGAGGTGGTCGGAAAAGCGCTTGCCCAGGGCGGCGGTGGCGCGGTTCTGGTCGAATGCCGACGGGAACTGCTCCGGCTTGACAGGGAGAAAGACTTCATTCCACAGCGCCAGATAGCAAGGGCCGCGCAGCGGCACCGTGGCGCGCGCCATGTAGCGGAAGCGGTTTTCGTATTGTCTGTCTTGCAGCCAGCGGTTCTCAAAGCGGAAGCGGTGCAGGAGCCGGACGCGCCCCGTAGCCTGGCGTCAGCGCGGCTCTCAACTGCGGGCGAAGTAGAGGTGGACGGCGCGCTCGAGTTCCGGCTTGGTGACCTGCACGGGGCGGTTTTCGTACTGGCAGATCGAATGGATGATGTTGATGATGTCCAGCGGATAGCAGGCGCGCAACTGGGTGCGCCCTTCCGAGAGGCAGAGCTTGCGCAGGTACTCGGCGCTGTCGTAGTCGGCAGGCACGTTGCGGGTGCTGACCACGCGCTGGAAGATCATGTCGAAGACCTGCGGCTGGACCGGCTCGATTTCAATCTTGTTCTGGATGCGGCGCAGGAACGCCTCGTCGGCGAGGTCGGACGGGTCGAGGTTGGTGGAGAAGACCACCATCAGCTCGAAGGGGATCTGGAACTTCACGCCGTAACGGAGCGTGAGGTAGTCGACGCGGCGGTCGAGGGGCACGATCCAGCGGTTGAGCAGATCGCGCGGGCTCATGAGCTGGCGCCCGAAGTCGTCGATGATGAAGATGCCGTTGTTGGCCTTCATTTGCAGGGGCGCGGCGTAAATACCCGAGCTCTCGTCGAGGCGGAGTTCCAGCATGGAGGGGATGAGTTCGCCGCCGACGACGATGCAGGGGCGCCGGCAGAGAACCCAGCGGGGGTCGATATCAGGATCGTCGAGTTCCACGCGGTGGTGCACAACGGGATCGTAGAGGCTGATGATCTGGTTGTCGACCTCGACGGCATAGGGGATGAACACGGCGTCCTGGTAGACGCGGAGCATACGCTCGGCGATCGAGGTCTTGCCGTTGCCGGAGGGGCCGTACAGGAAGATGGAGTTCTGCGAGATCAGCGCCGGCCCGAGCTGATCGAGAAGCCGGTCCGGGACCACCAGGTCGCTGAAGGCGGCGCGGAGCGAGCGCCGGTCGATGTGCACGCGGGCCGCCTGCCGCTTGGTGGCCGCGGTGTAGTCGCGCAGGGAGACGGGGCACGCGCCGGCGTATTGCGAGATCTGGAAGCGGTCCGCCGCCATCTGCTTGCCCGCCTGCGTCAGCACGAACTGGTAGTCGTTGCCGATCATGCCCTTGACTTCCACGATCTGCTGCTGGCGCAGTTGGCGGAACACCTGGTCGACGATGGCGATGGAGACGCGCAAAGCCTTGCTCAGGCTCTCCAGCGTGCTGAAGCCTTCGATCATCGTGCGGCGCAGGAACAGGTCGATGACAAGAGATTGCGGGATGCCCAGTTCCTCGAAGGTCTGGGGAATCGCCGGCGCGAAAGAGGAGCGTGGGGCGGCCAGGGACGACATCACTTGGATTATCGGCGGTTTCCGGCGGGAAGTTTAGCTGGCGGCTGCACGCCGGCAGAGGCGCGGACGTCATAACCAGTGAGAGTTTTGACCCGAAACGCCATTCGTGTGATCCTGCTTGCGGCGCTGGCAGGCGGCGTTGCCGCCTCCGGAGCGGAGAGCGCTTCGGCGCTGTTTCGCGCGGCGCGCCGCGCGGAGCGGCGCGGCGACGTGGCGGAGGCCTATCTCAAGGCATCGCAGGCGGTGGCGCTGGCGCCGGATGTGGCCGAATACTGGAACTACTCGCAAGCCCTGCGCACCCGCGCTCTGGCCGCGCTGCCGGCCGCCCCTGCCGCAGCGAGCGAAGCCGCACCCGACAGCGGCGGCGTCCCGCCCGAGTTTGCCATTACGGCCACGGAGTTTCGCGAGGCGCGCCAACTGCTGCCGCCGCCCGCCTTGCGCGGGCGCGAAGAGCGGCATTCCTTCCGCCTGCGCGACAACGCCAAACGCCTGTTCGAGGCGGTCGCGCGCGCCTACGGCATCGAAGTCATTTTTGACTCGGATTATCAGGAAGGGCCGGCGATCCGCCTCGTGCTCGAGGATGCGGACTGGCGGGAAGCCCTGCACGCGCTGGAGGCGGTGACCGGCTCGTTCCTGGTTCCTCTGAGCGACAAGCTCGCGCTCGTGGCGAAGGACACGGCCCAAAAGCGCGCGGAGCTCGAACCGGTGATGAACATCCTCGTGCCCCTGCCCGAGACCGTGAAACCGCAGGACGTGCAGGAAGTGGCGCGGGCGGTGCAGTCGACCTTCGACATCACGAAAATCGGCTTCGATCTCAACCGCCGCGTGGTGCTGTTGCGCGACCGCGTGTCGAAGCTTCGCCCGGCAGTGGCGTTGTTCGCGCAGTTGCTGCCGCACCGGGCGCAGGTGACCATCGAGGTGGAATTGCTGGCGGTGAACGAGAGCACGGAGCTGAATCTCGGGCTGGCGGCGCGCTCGTCCTATCCCGTGGTGTTTGCGGGCAATCCCACGCCGTTCTCCTGGAAGCCGCAACCGGATGCCGCGCGGATGGCGGCGTTCGGTGGCGGCAGGACACAGATGGCTGTGACGGTGGTGGACGGAGAACTGTTCGCCGCGCTGGTCCGCAGCCAGAGCCGCAGCCTGGCTGAGAGCCTGCTGCGGACGCTGGATGGCGAGACGGCGACGCTGCACATCGGAGACCGCTATCCGGTCATCACGGCAGGCTTCTTCGGGCGTGTGGAAGGCGACGCCAAAGTGTTCCGCCCGCCGCCGACGGTGAATTTCGAGGAGCTGGGCGTAGTGCTCAAGGTGACGCCCCGGGTTCACAACGCGCGCGAAGTGACGCTCGATCTCGAGGCGGAGTTCAAGTCGCTGGCGGGAGAGGCGCTCAACGGGATTCCCGTCATCTCCAACCGGAAGTTCGCCTCCCGGCTGAGGACGGGCTTTCACGAGGCGGCGATCCTGGCGGGGGTGGATAGCGAATCGATCAGCCAGAGCTGGAGCGGGCTGCCGGTGCTTTCGCTGATTCCCGGACTGCGGAGCGAAACGCGCGCGTTCCAACGCTCCCGCCTGCTGCTGTCGGTGCGCCCGCGGCTGGAGTCGCTGCCCCCTGTGGAAACACCCGTGTTTCCGATCCGCACGGGAAGTGAGACTCGCCCTCTGACGCCGCTGGAGTGAACGCTCCGGCTGCCCGCAGTGAGAAGATGGGATTCTTGGCGCTTCCCTGGGCCGCATGGGCCTTGCGTGCGGGAGGCGCAGGAGCCAGAACCCATGTCCAAGATGCTTGAGGAAATCCGGCAGCAGCCGGCAGTATTGGAACGAACGCTGCGTGGCGGGTTGCGCCAAGCGGAGGCTCTCAGGAAGCGGTTCGAGAAGAGCCGTCCGCGGCTGGTGGTGCTGGCGGCGCGCGGCACGTCGGACAACGCCGCGCAGTTCGGCCGTTACCTGATCGAGATCACGACAGGCATCCCGGTGTCGCTGGCGGCGCCCTCGGTCTCCACGCTGTACCATGCCCCGCTCGACCTGCGGGACGCGCTGCTGGTGGGCATCTCCCAATCCGGCGAATCCACGGACACAAACCTGGTGCTGGAAGAAGGGCGCCGCCATGGCGCCATGACGCTCGGCATCACGAACGAGTCAAAAAGCACGATGGCGCGCTTGTCGGATGAGTCGCTGCTCGTGCGCGCCGGCAAAGAGATCAGCGTCGCGGCGACCAAGACCTACACCGGCCAGTTGATGGCCTTCTATCTGCTGGCGCGCTCTCTCGGCGCGCGGATCGAAATCAGCGATCTGGAGCGCTTGGCGGATGCAGCCGCGGCTGCGCTGAAGCTCGAGCCCGAAGTGGCGGCGCGAGCCGAGCGGTACCGGTTCATGGATCATGCCGTGGTGGTGGGGCGAGGGCTGAATTACGCCAATGCGTTCGAGTGGGCGTTGAAACTGATGGAGACCTGCTACGTGGTGGCGGAGCGGTTCTCGCAAGCCGATATTCTGCACGGGCCCATCGCCATGGTCGGAAGCGCTTTTCCCGCCTTCCTGTTCACGCCCCCCGGCGTCACCTGGCCGGTGATGCGCGAACTGGCGGAACGCCTGCGGCAACTGCAAACGGAGATGCTGGCGGTAACCGACCGTTCGCTGGCGGATGCGCCGCCCGAGGCGCTGGTGATTCCCGCCCGGCTCGCCGCAAGCGGCCAGGGCGCGGCGCGAGGGTTGCCGGAAGACGTCTTCACGCCCATCCCCTACATCGTACCTGCGCAAATCTTCGCGGCTTCGCTGGCGCGGGTGAAACGGCTCGACCCCGACCAGCCGCGAGGCCTCTCCAAGGTGACCAAGACCGTCTGAGGCGCCGCGTTCACAAATCGGCTCCGGCTGTGAAAATTTGAAACCATGAGATCTGAATACTGTAAATCCGTGTATATCCAGGAGCCAGGTTTCTCTTCCTGCTTGACACGCGCCCCCGGATGTGATGTACTCTCGCCATTCCGGTTACTGCCGGATGACGAGGTTTCAGGAGGTTCCATGCAAGCAACTCTGCGTTTCCTGCTCAGTGCATCCCTGGTGATGCTGCTGTTGCCGGCCCTGACGTTCGGGCAACTGGCAACCGGCTCGATTGCCGGCCTGGTCACCGACCCCAATGGTGCGGTGGTGCCGGCAGCGAAAGTAGTGGCCACTGACGTTGCGCGGCAGACCAAATACGAGGCGATCACTTCCGAGGCGGGCGTCTACATCTTCCCGACGCTGCCCGTGGGCGCCTATACGATCACGGTCGAGGTGCCCGGGTTCAAGCGGCTTTCCCGCACAGGCGTGGAGGTGCGCGTCGCCCAGCGGCTCGACCTGAACTTGCAACTGGAACTCGGCGACGTGCAGCAAACCGTGGAGGTGACCGCCGAGGTTCCTGTTCTGGAGGCGACGACAAGCGAGCGAGGTGCGAACTTTTCGCCGCAGTTCATGGACAACCTGCCGCTGTTCACCGGCGGCATTCGCAACCCGCGCGTCTTCGTGCAATACATGCCCGGCTACACGGCCGGTTTCGGCGAGATGTCGGTTTCCGGCTCCGGCGGCCGCGCGCAGGAGGTCATGATCGACGGCGGCTCGCTCACAATCCCGGAATCCGGCGGCACGGTGTTCAATTTCCCGTCGGCGGAGATTTTCGGTGAATTCAAGCTGCTCACGGGCACGTTTTCCGCAGAATACGGCCGTTTCGGCGGCGGCGTCGAGATGTATGTGAGCAAGAGCGGCGGCAACTGGGTGCACGGCACCGCGTTTCACAACATGCGCCGTGACATCTGGAACGCCAATAGTTGGACGTTCAACTCGATCGGACGGGCCCGCCCGAAGGAGCGCTTCAACGAAACCGGCGGCGCCATCGGCGGCCCGGTCTACATTCCGAAGGTGTACAACGGGCAGAACCGGACCTTCTGGTTCTTCACCTACACCAAGGACATCCGCCCCGCATCGCTCGGCTTCCCGGTGCTCACCGTGCCCACGGCGCGGATGAAGCAGGGCGACTTCAGCGAGGCCGGCGTTCCCGCGGTCTACGACCCGCTCGCCGTCAGCGGAGGCGTGCGCGCGCCGTTCCCCGACCAGCGCATCCCGCAGGCGCGCTTCAGCAATGTTTCGAAGAACCTCATTCCCCTGATTCCGGATCCGAACGTGGCGCGGTTGGCGCAGAACTACAACTTCGTCAGCACCAGCGTGTTCGACCGCACCATCTGGAGCCTGAAATTCGACCACAACTTCTCGCCCACGCAACGCGCCAGCTTCTTCCTGACGCGCGAGGACCAGATCCAGGATGACACGACCAACTTCCCCGGCCCCATCGGCAACGGCTTGCAGAACGGCCAGAAGCCGTGGAACGTGCGCTTCAACTACGTGATGAGCCTGAAGCCGAACCTGCTGGCGGTGACCAACATTTCCGCCTCCGCCACCCGCCAGTACTGGCGCAACCCGAATCAGCGCGGCTGGGGGTCGAAGCTCGGCATCCCCGGCCTGACCAGCGACTGGGACGCCCTGCCGCGCATCCAGTTCTCCGGCGCGGCGGGTCTGTCTCCGTACGGCGTGCAGGACGGCAAGGTGGACAACGGCGGCCAGGACAACGACACGTTCATGGTGACGCAGGGCTACACCTGGCTCCGCGGCAAGCATGAAATCAAGTTCGGCTGGGACGCCCGCTGGCTGGGGACGCTGGGCCGCGACTATGCCGGCGCCAACGGCCGCTACGTCTTCCACCGCCGCACCACGGCGATGTCGGCGGCGACAGTTTCCACCACGGGCCACGAGTTTGCCAGCCTTCTGCTGGGCGCCGTGGACCAGGCTGACCGCGTGGTGCCGCCGGTCCTCTTCGACCCCGTGAAGTACCGCTATGTGGCGGGCTATTTCCAGGACAACTGGCGTGTGACGCCTCGGCTTACCTTGAACCTCGGCATGCGCTACGAAGTGCCCATCGGCTGGCACATCCCGAACGGGTATTCGACGTTCGACCCGCGCGTGGCCAACCCCGGCGCCGCCGGCCGCCCCGGCGCCTACATCTTTGCGGGCCAGGGCGCTGGCCGCACCGGCACGCCGCGCACCTACCCCACCGACTGGACCAACGTCGGGCCGCGCGCCGGCTTCGCCTTCAAGCTGTTTGACAAGACCGTGCTGCGCGGCGGCTACGGCATCTATTACCAGACCCTCGGCAATGGAGGCTGCGGCTGCCGGCTGGGCTTCTTTGCACAGAACGCGCTGGAAAGCGACGGCTTCAACCCGGTGCTGAACTGGGACGGCGGCATCCCCATCCGGCCCGGCTACAAGCCCCCGCCGAACCTCGACCCGACCATCGCCAACTTCCTCAACGCCGACTACATGGGGCCGACCTATGGCAAAGCGCCGCGCATCCAGACCTGGAGCTTCAACGTCCAGCATGAATTCAGGAACTGGCTGTTCGACATCGCCTATCAGGGCAACCGCGGCCGTTATCTCAACTCGACCGTGGACCTGAACCAGCTTCCCACCAGCTTCCTGCAGTTCGGCTCGCTGCTCAGCCGTCCCGTCAACAGCACCGAAGCTGTGGCGGCGGGCATTACGGAGCCCTACCCCGGCTTCATCGCCTCCTTCCAGGCGGCCAATGCCGGCAGGATCCCGTCTGTGGCGCAGGCCTTGCGGCCTTATCCGCAGTACCTTTCCGTTTACAGCCGCAACGCGGGCGTGGGCCGCACCTGGTACGACTCGCTCCAGCTCAAGGTGGAGCGCCGCTACGGGGACTTCCAGTTCATGGGCACCTACGTGTGGTCCAAGTCGCTCGGCCAGGCTCACTTCCGCCAGATCTTCTCGCAGTTCGGCACGGCCACCCCGCAGGACTATTACAACATCAGCGACTCGAAGAGCTACATGCCCTTCGATCAGCCGCATGTTGGAACCATGCTGCTCACCTACACTCTGCCCTTCGGCAAAGGCAAGCGTTTCCTCGGCAACACCAACCCGCTGGTCAATGCGATTGTCTCCAACTGGACCCTCAGCTCGGCGCACCGTTGGGCTGTCGGCAACCTGATCCAGATCGTGACCCCCGGCAACCCGCTCGGCGCCGGTTCGATCTTCGCCGGACAGACGAAAGCCGTGCAGGTGCAGGGAGCGGCTGTGCGCACGGGCATCGACCGCACCACGCTGGACCCGAACAACCCGGCCACGCGGTGGCTGAACCCGGATGCGTGGAAGCCGGCTGCAGCGTTCACGCTCGGTACGGCGGCGTTCTTCCATAGCGAATTCCGCCAGCCGCCGGTGTTCTCTGACAACATCGGCATCGTCAAGAAGACCACGTTGTGGCAAAACGACAAGAACCCGGTGACGCTCACCTACCGCGCCGATGCGTTCAACGCGTTCAACCGCACCAACTTCGGCGGCGTTGTGGGCACCATCGGCAACGCCAACTTCGGCCGCCCGACCGGGCCTCAGCTCGGCGCCCGGCTCATCACCATGGGGTTGCGGCTGGATTTCTGATCCGGCTTCAGGCCTTTTGCGGGAACCGAGGCCCGGGGCGCGCGCCCCGGGCCTTTTTCGTGCCTCCGCGCGCGGATGTGATATACCAAGAGATTCGTAGGTCTGTTTTATGGCCCTTCACTTTGTCGACTATCTCGTGCTGGTGCTGTACTTCGGCTTCGTGCTCGGCATCGGCTGGTTCCTGCGGAAGCACGTGCGCACGAGCAGCGAGTTCCTGACAAGCGCGCACTCGCTGCCGCTGTGGATCACCTCGCTCGCGTTTCTGGCGGCCAACATGGGCGCGCTGGAAATGATCGGCATGTGCGGCTCCGGCGCGAAGTACGGCATGCTGACGTCGCACTTCTACTGGGTGGGCGCGATTCCGGCCATGCTGTTCGTGGGCGTGTTCATGATGCCGTTTTATTACGGCAGCAAGGCCCGCAGCGTGCCCGAGTATCTCAAGCTGCGCTTCGACGAGAAGACGCGCGGGTTCAACGCGATCACTTTCGCGGTGATGACGATCTTCAGCTCGGGCATCTCGATGTACGCCCTGGGCATCCTGCTGCAGGCGATTTTTGGCTGGAGCTTCACCTTCTCGGTGCTGATGTCGGCGGGCATCGTGCTCGCCTACACCTACCTGGGCGGGCTGTCCAGCGCGATTTACAACGAAGTGCTCCAGTTCTTTCTGATCGTGACCGGCTTTGCGCCGCTGGCGATTCTCAGCGTGCAGAAGGCGGGCGGATGGCAGGGCATCGAAGCGCGGCTCAGTCCGCAGATGACGCAGACCTGGCGGCATCTGTCAAACCCCGCGGACAACCCGATGGGCGTGGAGGTGTTCGGCCTCATCATGGGGCTCGGCTTCGTGTTGAGCTTCGGCTACTGGTGCACGAACTACCTGGTGGTGCAGCGCGCCATGGCGGCGCGCTCGATGACCGACGCGCGCAACACGCCCATCGTTGGCGCGTTCCCCAAAATGCTCATTCCGTTCGTCGTGATCGTGCCCGGCGTGGCGGCGGCGGCGCTGGCGACGATGGGCGCAGGCTACTCGATTCCGCTCAAGAACGGCGGCCCCGATTACGACAAAGTGCTGTTCAGCCTGATGGAGCAGTTCTACCCGAGCGGCATGCTCGGCGTCGGGCTGACGGCGCTGGTGGCCAGCTTCATGAGCGGGATGGCCGGCAACGTGACGGCGTTCAATACCGTCTGGACGTACGACATCTACCAGAGCTACATCCGCAAGAACGCGCCCGACTCGCACTATCTGTGGATGGGCCGCATGGCGACGATCTTCGGCACGGCGATGTCCATTGGCGCGGCGTATCTGGCGACGCAGTTCAACAACATGATGGACTTCCTCCAGTTGATCTTCGGCTTCGTCAATGCGCCGCTGTTCGCGACGTTTTTGCTGGGAATGTTCTGGAAGCGCGCCACCGGCAACGGCGCGTTTTCCGGCCTGGTGTCGGGCACGGCGGCGGCGGCGCTTACCTACAGCCTGACGCTCGCCGAAGGCAAGGGCGGCTGGCTGGGCGTGTTGCACGAGTTCCCCTCTTCGATGGCCCAGAACTTCTGGGTGGCGATCAACGCCTGGACGGTGTGTTTCCTGGTCACTATCGTGGTCAGCCTGCTCGGCAAGCCGCGCCCCGAGGAGGAGCTCGTCGGGCTGGTGTACGGAGTGACGAAACACGAGGCGGAGACGGCTGTCTGGTACAAGCGGCCTGCGATGCTGGCGCTGCTGGCGGCCATTCTGTGTCTGGCGTTGAACCTGGTGTATTTCTAAGGAGCCTGCGATGCTGGATCTGCGAAAACCCGCCGGCTACTTCTTCCTGCTGCTGGGCCTGATCCTCTGCGCGGCGGGGCTGGCGTTCGATTTCAAGGCGCCATTGCTCGACCGCAACCTGAACCTCGAGTTCGGCATTTTCTCCGTTTTGTTTGGAGGCGTATTCCTTTGGCTCGCCCGTCGCGCGTAAAGAAATGGTTCGCGCCGGGGCGCGTGAATCTGATCGGAGAGCACACCGACTACAACATGGGATTCGTGATGCCCGTGGCGCTTGCGATGGGCTGCAAGGTGCATGCGTCGCCGGCGCGCCGCCGGGTGCTGCATCTTGTCTCGAAACAATATCCCGGAGAAATGATTTTCCCGCTGGACGCCATCCCGTCCATGCGCAAAACCGGCGCGTGGGCGGACTACGTGCTGGGCGTGGCGCGGGAGCTTGTGCGGCTGGGCCTGGAGCTGCTTCCGATGAAGCTGGAGATCGACGCCACCGTGCCCACGGGAAGCGGCTTGAGCTCCTCGGCGGCGCTGGAGGTGTCTTCGGCGCTGGCGCTGCTCGATGAGAGAGAACTGCCGAAGCTGGAGATCGCGCGGCTGTGCCAGCGCGCGGAGCGCGAGTTTGTTGGCATGCCGTGCGGCATCATGGACCAGTACGCCTCGGTGTTCGGACAGGAGCACCAGGCGATCCTGCTGGACTGCCGCTCTGTGACGCATGAGTATGTGCCGATTCCGGACGGCGTCGAGATCGTGGTTGCCAACACGATGGTGAAGCACGAGCTCGGCTCTTCCGCATACCGGCAGAGAGTGGCGGAGTGCCAGGAGGCGCTGTCGCACTTTCCGGGGCGGGAGTCTCTGCGCGACGTCACGCTGGCGGACCTGGAGCGCGCCTCCAGGCAGATTCCCGAGGTCCCGTTGGCGCGGGCGCGCCACGTGATTCTCGAGAACCGGCGGGTGCAGGATTTTCTGGCAGCCGCGCAACGCAACGACCTGACGGCGATGGGGCGGCTGATGGTGGAGAGCCACCGTTCGCTGCAACACGATTACGAGGTGAGCTGCGCGGAGCTCGATTTCCTGGTCGACACGGCCCTTACGATCGAGGGCGTGTATGGCTCTCGCATGACGGGCGGCGGTTTCGGGGGCTGCACGGTGAGCCTGGTCGACAGCGGCGCCGTACCGGTCTTCCGCGAACGTCTCGCGTCCGCCTATCAACAGGCGTACGGACTCACTCCCGCCATCCATACCTGCACGCCTTCGGACGGAGCGCGCCGGCTCGCCTGACGCCCGGCGTCAGGCGGCGGGAGAAGCCGGCTGCTTGCGGAACAGAAGCAGACCCGCAAGCAAAGCCAGGCTCAGCGCGGAGATGACCGCGCCCGCCCGCAGCCCGCGGGAACGAAACTCGAACACGACGCGGTGCTTTCCTGGCGGCACGGGGATTTCCAGAAACGCGCCGGCATGCCGCCGGCACTCCACGGAGGCATCGCCGATGCGCGCGAGCCAGCCCGGGTGGTACGACTCGGCAAGAACCACCGCGCCCGCACTGTCGGCCTGCACTTCCACGGTGCGGCGTCCGGGCCGCCATTCGGCCAGCTCTGCCCGTCCTTCACCGAGAAAATGCACCGGCGCACGGACTCCTTTCAACTCAAATACCTGGTAAAAATCGGCCGCCGGGGAGAGCCGCCGCCAAGCCGGCCGCGCCGTCATTTCCCGGAATGCCTCGGCCTTTTCCGTGGTGATGTAGTAGCGGACGCCGAGCCAGCGGAGCTTGTCTTCGCAGCGGGGGTAGGGATAAAAGAGCCAATTGCTTTCAAAACGCACGCAATCGGCGAGAAATTCCTTGTACTGCTTCGAGACGAACGGGTCAAATCCCTGAATGGCGGCCAGCCTCCAGAAGCGCAGCGTCGGCGCCGTGGGGCCGTATTCATCCGTGGCCACGCGGACAGACGGGTCCGCCTTCAATCGCCGCATGACGTCCGAAATCATGCCCGGCGGGCTCGGCGGGCGGATCATCTGTTCCTGGTCGTCCTTGCTTGCGTTGAACCATTTGGCAGTGCCGTGGATTCTGTAGTCGGAGCCGGCGACCAACACGAGCAAGACGACCGCAGCGGCGCGGCGCGCCCCCGTGGAGGAAGCCGCCAACCGCAGCAGCAGCAGGGTGGCGGCGCCGGCTCCCAAAACAGGCAGAACGCCGCGCCAGCCCACCAGAGCCCCAAGCTGGTTGGATCCTTTGAATGTCCACAACACGGCCAGCGTCAGCCCCGCCGTGGCGAACGCCGCAACGGCGCCAGCCGTTCCGGGCGGGCGGGAAAACCGCTTCATGGCCGCGTCCAGCCCTTCAGCGGCCAACACCGCCAGCCCCAGCACCATCCCGCCCATGAAATACCAGGCGCGCAGCGTGTGGCTCAGCAACGGCAACGGTTCGACGGCGCGCCATACCAGATTCCAGGGGTTGGTGAACAGGACGAGCGACACGGCAAGGACAAAGAGAGCGGGCAGCGCACGCCGCCAGCGGGACCGCAGGTGCGGGATCAGCAGAACAATTCCCAGAATCGCCGCCGCGCCAATGTAATAATAGTCGCCGGTTTTTACCGGCGCGGTCATGGAGAAATCCCGATAAGCAGGCAGAAGCATGGATAAAAGCCACGCCGCAGTGAATTCTCCCGACCCGTAACGCGCCTCCCTCTCCATCAACGCCGTGGACTCCAAAGCGGGCAGAAGCTGCACCGCGGCAACCGCAAGGCCCAGCAGCAGGGCCGACGCGGTCCACGCGGCGAGGCGCAGATTTCTCAGGCCATAGACAAAGGCGCAGACCGCGAACACGACGAAGAACGGCGGGTATCCGGCGAGGAGGACCAGCGCTCCGCCTGCGGCGGTTTTCCAGAGGGGCCGCCAATCCCCCCGCGCGCACGCTTCATCAACGCCCCACAGGGCAAGGGGCGCCCACGCCATGCCGCAGGCGATGCCGAAGTGTTGCAGGTGAATCATCATGTAGCCGCAGAACGAGAACGCCGCCGCGCCCAGCATGGCGGCCTCCGCCCGCAGCCCCCGCCCCCGGAACCAGAAAAAGCAAAACAGCCACGCCAGCCAGACATGGAGAAAGACGACGATTTCCACGGCCAGATACGGCAAGCGGTCATTGCCGGCGCTGGCAAGGAATGCAACCCACAAGGGAGGGTAGAAAAGCGAGGCCTGGATGTTGCCCGCAAAACTGAGACCCGCATAAATGTAAGGATCCCACTCGGGCAATCGGCCCGCTTTCAGGGAACGAAAAGCGTAATCATGCAGCGAGAAAAAGTAGCCCGGAAGATCATATGGCACGGAAAAGCGCTTGAATGGCGGCAGATAATGGAGAAAATAGACCCAGGCAAACAGGAGGCTCCCCGCGGCCGCGACCAGGCAGAGGGAGACAGGTTTCCGGGGCCGAAACGTTCCCGTCATGGCAGTCATCCGGATGCAAAGCCCAAAGTGTAGCACAGCGCCGCCGGGCGTTCGGCGGCGGGCGCAAAGCGCCCCGGCGGCTGCTGCTCAAAGGGTGCGCCGGCGCCGCGGCGGCCGGGGCCGCTTCGGGACACCCCGCGGCGCACAGCCCGCCCGGACGTCAACGGAAAGCCTCGGACGGGTGGCGGCGCCGCTCAATTGCCTGCTTTCTTGCGCGGCTTTTTCGGGGAGGATTGCGGTGCAGGCGGCTCGTCGTCCGGCTCGCTTTCTCCCGCTTGCCGGTGCTTTTTCGCGAGATATTCGGAAAGCTTCAGCAGGGTTCGCCCGCCGCGTTCAAAGTAGCGGTTGGCGGCTTTCTGGTAGCGTTTGAGCAGCTCCCGGCGGTTTGCGTCGCCGAGGTCGCAGGAATCGATATCAAGCAGGATCTCGATTTCCCAGGGCTGGAACGTGTTCCGGTTCAGGCTTCCGCGGAGCAGCTCCTGAATCAGCCTGTTGAACTGACGGAGCCTGCCTTCCAGCTCGTAGGCGCTCAATTCCATGAATCACTGCCATTGTACAACGGGAATATCGGCGACCAAAGAGCCGGTTAACCGCTGGATACGAGCCGCAGCCAGTGGATGACTTCGGCTGCTTTGCCGAAATCGCCGCAGCGCCAGTAGGCGCCGTGAAGGTTGTTGAGCATGCGGGCGATGATCCGGCCCTTGGGGGCGGGCGCGAACAGTTCTTCCGCGGGAGGGATCTGCGCGCCTGTAATGCCGGAGACGATCTGCAGGCAATCCTCTTCCGTCAGAAGGCGGCCTTTATCGAAAGGGTCGACCATGACACGCACCCCGCCGTCATCGTCAAAGCGGCAGACGAAATGGGCGGGAAGACTCACGCCGGACAGCGGCAGCCCTGCGCGCCGCCCTGTCTCGATACAGATGACCGACAGCGTAATGGGCAATCCTTTGCGGCGCGCCATGACAAGGTCGATGCAACTGTTGGCCGGGGAGTAGTATGCCTCCCGGTCGCCCTCCAGCTTCTCCTCCTCGAACAGCACGTGATTGAGGGCGTGCAGCAATGCGGCGCCGCACGCGTTGAGGCCGGCCCGCTCGCGGGTGCGGGCCGCCCAGAGATCAAGCTGCCGGAGCACGGCGCGGCGGGCCAGATCGCCGTGGTCGAGAGCCGCAACTTCGATGGCGGCCTCGTCCAGTTCCATGGCGCTCTCATCGCCGTTGAGCAGGCGGATCAGACGGCTGGACGGTTCCATCATGGCCTAGCGGCGCCTCCGGCTTCGGGCTGCGGCTTCCTCCATAATACGGGACAGCGCCTCGAACTTTTCCGGCGGCAACAGCCGGCTGGATTCGAGTTCGGCCAGCCGTTGCCGCGCGGATTGTTCCTGGCCGGCTTCGGCCAGCAGCAGGATCTCTTCGCTGCGGTACAGATGGTTGGCAGGAAAAGCGGCCGCCAACTCGCTCATGAGTTGCGCGGCCCGAGCGTACTGTTTCTCGCGGCGCAGCACCACGCCGAGCAGGACCCGGGCTTCCACGGCCGTCTTGCGGCCTCCGGAGACGGCGCGCTCCATGTGCCGGATGCCTTCGGCGCGGTCGCCGCGGTAGCCGGCGAGGAAGGCGAGAGCCTTGACATACCAGGGCAGGCTGCCCGCGATGTACTCGTGGAGCCCGGGGATCAGAAACGCATCGGCGAAATCCGGCGAGACCTTGATCAGAGCTTCATGCGCGTGCCGGCTCTTGCCGCCCTCCCGCAGCGCCTCGCGCCAGGACTTTTTCACGAGCAGCGCCATCTGCGCCTGGTGGGCGTGCGCCACGCCGGAGGCGTACAGGCAGGCACCGTCGAGCGGGTTGGCGCGCAGCCGCGCTTCGCACAGCGAGAGCGAGCGCCGGATGGCCTCGTCGAACCGCGCCTGGTCGGCGCCGCTCATGGGAACCCTGGGCCGGTTCAGGAACGGGCTTCCGGGGCCGAAGGCGGCCGAATCCAGCGCGCCCGCCTGGAACAGCGCCCGGTGCAGCAGCGCCTGCGCCAGATGGTTCCACGCCTCCGGGTCATCCGGGCGCTGCTGCGTCTCCTGTTCGAAGATGCGCAGCGCGCGCTCGTAATCCAGGCTGTTGAGCGCCTGAAAGCCTTCCGGCATGGGCGGGATCGCCGCAACCGCCGCGAGAGGCAACAGCAGAAGGGCGGGCAGGGCTCCCACGCTTCTTGAGATGCCGGACAGGAGGCGCCCGTTGCCCGGGATCACCGGAAGAAGATGTCGATCAGGTTGGTGTTGCGGCCGGAGGCGTCCACGCAATAGCCGAAGGGGCTGTAAGAGATGTGCCGGTTCTGCCGGTCTACATAGAGAAAGACCTCGTCGCCGGGCGCGTATTCGAGGATCTGGATGACGCCTTCCTGGCAGGAGCGCGTGCGGCGCACGCGCGCCTTGGCGACATTCCCGTAAGGACTCTTCGGGCCCCAATCCTCGAGAAACTTCTCCATGTTGTAATCCCGGCACGGCCGCGCCGGGTCGCAGCCCCACAGGCGGTAGGCGTCTTCGTACTT
>Ga0272446_1000183_pt1 | contig 94925 bp, 73 predicted proteins | sample YNPCB0061_FD_194587 | JGI IMG/M metagenome (GOLD analysis project Ga0272446, IMG submission 194587) | Hot spring microbial mat communities from Yellowstone National Park, WY, United States - YNP-CB-006-1 | ecosystem: Environmental > Aquatic > Thermal springs > Hot (42-90C) > Sediment | place...
GCACTCTATTTGTGATTGCGCAATCCGTTGGCTGTGCCGGCGTTGTGTTTCGCCGGCGGTATCGCAGTGTGCCGCCTGGCGGGAATCGCTCCTGCCGAAGCGGCCGTGTGTCTGGCGGCAGCCCTGGCCGGATGGCTGGCGGCGCGGCGCGTCCAGGGCAAGGCGGCAGCGCGGGCCGCGATGTGGACAGGCTGGCTGGCTGCGGGCGCGCTGGCTGCGGCCTTGCAGCCGCCGCGCGCCGCACCGCCGCTCGATCTTGCGCCGCGGCGCGTGGAAGGCTGCGTGGTGGAGTCGGCAGTGATCCGCGACGACCGGATGCAGTTCACCCTCGAGGTGCAGCCGGGCGCAGGCATCCGGGTCTCGGCGCCGCCGGACAGGAATGGCCGCTTTCCCGCCCCGCCCGTTTACGGGGAGCGGCTGGCGGTGGAGCTGCGGCTGCGGAAGCTGCGCGGCTTCCGCAACCCGGGCGGTTTTGACTCGGCCGCCTATATGGCGCGGCGCGGCGTCTTCTGGACCGGGTCGCCGCCGCGGGGCGCGGCGCTCGAACGGCTGCCGGGCAGCTGCGGCGCAGCGTGGAGGCGCGCCACCGAGCGGTGGCGCGCAGCGGCGCTTGCGCGCATCGGCCAGCTCTACCCGGACGACGCCTACCACAGCGCGATGATGCGCGGACTGTTGCTGGGCGACAAAAGCGGCATCCGCAAGGCGTGGATCGAGGATTTCCGCCGCACGGGAACCTATCACGCGCTGGTGATTTCGGGCAGCCACGTCACGCTGGTCTGCGGGCTGTTCCTGCTGTGGCGGCTGTTTTCGGGCCTCGGGTGGCGAACCGTGCCCCTTCTGGCGGCCGTGGTCGCCTGGCTGTATGCGTTGATGGCGGGGGCCGACCCGCCCGTGATGCGCGCCGCCGCGGGCTTCACGCTGTTCGCGGTTGGCGCCGCCGCGTACCGCCGCCTGCCGTTGCTGAACACGGTGGGCGCGGTGGCGCTCGTGTTTCTCGCCCTGGATCCCGACCAGCTCTTCGACGCGAGTTTCCAGCTGTCGTTTCTCGCCGTGGCGGCGCTGGGAGCGTTCTTCCCGCCGAAGCCCGCAGTGCGCGGCTTCGAGCCGCGCGAGGCGGCGGCGCGGCTCGAGCGGCGGCTGTTGGCCGAGACGATCGAGGCAGTGTTCCGCCTGCCGGCGGCGTGGTCGCGGGGACTGGTGGAGGCGGCGGCAAGGATCGCCAGATCAGCGTGGAGGCTCTTTCTTGCCTCGGCGGCGGTGCAGCTCAGCCTGGCGCTGCCGATGGCGTTGTTGTTCCACCGGCTTTCGCTGTCCGGACTGACAGCGAACGTGGTTGTGGCGCCGCTGGTTTCGCTGGCGATCCCGGCGGGTTTCGCGGCTGCTTTCACGGGCTCGCACGCCGCCGCGCAGGTCGCGGCGAGCCTGCTGGATGCGGCCCGGGCCGTGGCGGGCTGGCACGTGCGCTTCGACCCGGACTGGCGAATGCCGGACTCGCCCCTGTGGCTGGCGGTTGCGATCGGCGCGGCGCTGCTCGCATGGGCATCGCGGCAAGGGCGGCGGGGGACATGGGCGGCCGCAGCCGTCTACACAAGCCTGCTGGCGCTGCTGGTGACGCACCCGTTCGCGCCCCGCGCGCAGCCCGGCGCACTGGAGCTGACGGCCATTGACGTCGGGCAGGGCGAGAGCCTTCTGGCCGGTTTGCCCGACGGCCGCTTTGTTCTGGTGGACGGCGGGGGACTGCCGCAGCACGGGCGGCGGCGCGCCGAGCCCTTCGACGTGGGCGAGGAAGTGGTCTCGCCCTACCTGTGGCATCGCGGCATCCGGCGGCTGGAAGTGATCGCGGTGTCGCACCTGCACGAGGACCACGCCGGCGGCGTGCCGTCGCTGATCGCAAATTTCCGCCCGCGCGAGGTGTGGTCGGCGTTTGCCGAGGACACGCCGCTGTGGCGGCGCATCGCGGCGGCGGCGCGGGAAAACGGGGCGCGCATCCGCATTCTGCGCGAAGGGGACCGCTGCGACATCGGCCCGGTCGCCTGCCGCGTGCTGGCGCCGCCGCGCAGCCAGCCCTGGACGGGGCGGCCGCAGAACAACGACTCGCTGGTGCTCGAGCTGCGGCACGGCCGCCACGTCTTTCTGCTCACGGGCGACATCGAGGCGCCCGTCGAGGCGCGGCTGCATGAAGAAGGGCTGCTCGGAAAAGCCGATGTGCTGAAGGCGCCGCACCACGGCAGCAAGCGAAGCGCGACGCCGTGGCTGCTCGGGAAAACCCGGCCCGCGGTGGCGGTGATCAGCGCCGGCGAGGGCAACAGCTACGGATTGCCGCACGCGGAGACGCTGGCTCGCCTGGCGGCGATGCGGGCGGCCGTGTTGCGCACGGATACAAGCGGCCTGGTGACGGTGAGAAGCGACGGCCGGTATCTGGAGTGGGAGGCGGCGGGCAGGTCAGCCCTCTTCCGGCGATTCCTCGACTGGCAATGAGGGCCCGGCCGGGGACTCCTCGCCGGCGGCCGACTCGGCCTCGACAGCGCCTTCCGGCCCGGCCTGGAGCGCCTCGCGCAGGATCTGCTGGGCGCGCTCCAGCTCCTCTTCCGGCACGAGCAGCTCGTAAGGAAGATTGGGCAGCGGCGTGGCGCCCTGCACGACCACCTCGATGCCGTTGGCTTCGAGCAGGGGCTTGATGGTGGCCAGCTCCAGCTCGGACACCTCCAGTTCCAGCCCGTCCAGCACAAGCGGAACCAGCTTGCGGCCATCTGCCGCCGGGGACGAATTGTTCATCGGGCCTCCGCATTTATTTTAAGGGCAATGGGCGGAAATTTGACCCCCGGGCGGTAGAATAAAGGGAGGAGGTTCTCCAAATTATGGCATTCGATCGCGAAGAATACGCGGGCAACGCGTTGTGGTTTTTGGCTGGCGCGGCCATCGGGGCCACGCTGGCGCTTCTTTTTGCGCCGGCGCCGGGCCATGTGACGCGGCGCAAGATCCGTCACGCGGGACGGAAGGGCCTGCTCGCCGCGGAGCGCGTGGGCGAGGATCTGGCCGAGAAGGGCCGCGAGGTGTACGAGAAGGGCAAGCAGCTTGCCGATGAGGCGGCCGAGCTGTTCGAGCGCGGCAAGAAACTCGTGGAGGGCTGACGCGCATGCGCCTGTGCGATTTTCGCAACGAGCCCTACACCGACTTCTCCCTGTCCGAGAACGCCGCGAAGATGCGGGCGGCCCTGTCTGCTGTCCGCGCCGAGTTCGGAAAGGAGTATGACATCCGGATCGGCGAGGGCCGTTATCGCACCGGCGCTCTGCTGAAGTCGCTGAACCCTTCGAAGCCTTCCGAAATCGTCGGCCTGCACCACAAGGCCACGGCCGGGCTGGCGCGCGAGGCGGTCGAGGCCGCCGACGCATACTTTCCGCAGTGGGCCGCCACGCCGGTATCGGAAAGGACGGCCATGCTGCGCCGCGCGGCGGCCATCCTGCGGCGCCGCAAGATGGAATTCGACGCCTGGCTCGTTTACGAAGCCGGCAAGACGTGGCCGGAAGCCGAGGCCGACGTCAGCGAGGCCATCGATTTCTGCGAATACTACGCGCTGCTGGCCGAGCGCATGGCCAACCCCGAGCCGCTGGTGCAGCTGCCCGGCGAGCGCGACGAGCTGCGCTACATCCCGCTGGGCGCGGGCGTGATCATCCCGCCGTGGAATTTCCCGCTGGCGATCCTGACGGGAATGACCACGGCCGCGCTGGTCAGCGGCAACACGGTGGTCATCAAGCCGAGCTCAGACACGCCGACCATCGCGGCGAAATTCGCCGAAGTGCTCGAGGAAGCGGGTTTCCCGCCCCGCGCCTTTACGCTGCTGGTGGGCAGCGGCGCCGAAGTGGGCGACGTGCTGGTGGAACACCCGCGCACGCGCTTCATCTCCTTCACCGGCTCGCGCGAGGTGGGGCTCCGCATCAACGAGCTGGCCGCGAAGGTCGTCCCGGGGCAGATCTGGATCAAGCGCGTCATCGCCGAAATGGGCGGCAAGGACGCCATTATCGTCGATGAAGAGGCCGATCTGGAGGCCGCCGTGCAGGGCGTTCTGGTCAGCGCCTACGGCTACCAGGGGCAGAAGTGCTCGGCGTGCTCGCGCGCGATCGTCAGCGAGAAGGTCTACGCGGAGTTCCTCGGCCGGCTGGCGGAGAAGGTGAAGCAGATCCGCGTGGGGCCGGCCGACGACCCGGACAACTTCATGGGGCCGGTGATCAACGAGCGCTCGATGAATTCGATCCTCGGCTATATCGAAATCGGCAAGAAGGAAGGGCGGCTGGTGACCGGCGGCGAGCGGCTGCCGGGCGAGGGCTATTTCCTCGCGCCAACCATCATCGAGGGCGTGGACCGCAAGGCGCGCATCTTCCGGGAGGAGATCTTCGGCCCGGTGCTGGCGGTGACGCCGGCGCGCGACTTCGACCACGCGCTCGAGCTGGCCAACGACTCCGAGTACGGGCTGACCGGCGCGGTCTACACGCGCAACCGCGACAAGATCGAGAAGGCGAAGAACCTGTTCCACGTCGGCAACCTGTACATCAACCGCAAGTGCACGGGCGCGATGGTCGGCGCGCACCCGTTTGGCGGCTTCAACATGTCGGGCACCGACTCGAAGGCCGGCGGCCCGGACTACCTGTTCTGGTTCACGCAGGGCAAGTCGATCGGCGAGAAGATCGCCTGACGCGGCGCGCGGGGCGCGGTGTACAATGGAGCCGTAGCCCCGTTCCATAGGGGACCATCAAGTCACAGACAAAGGGTCGACTCTGATCCGCGTGGCGAACGGCGAAGCTTTCGGGCTTCGCCGTTCTCCTTTTTCGGGATATGATCTTGAATCATGTCCTGGGACCGGCGTCAGATCCTTGCTTCCGCGTTTTGCCTTCCCGCGCTCGCGCGCGCCATCGAGGCGCAGGCGCCCGCCTCGCGCCGCCCGAAGCTGAAGATCACCGACGTGCGCACGGCGCAGGTGATGGCCCACGGGCTCCAGCTTCACGTCCGCATCTACACCGACCAGGGCCTGTACGGCCACGGCGAAGGCACCGACGCCGTCCAGGGCGGGGCGGGCATCATCCGCATGTTCCGCCGCTTCCTTGTGGGCCAGGACCCGCTGAACGTCGAAGCGCTGTGGGAGCGCATCCGCACGGCGGGCATCTTCGCCGGGGCGCAGGGCGGCCAGTACGTGGCCGCGCTCAGCGCAGTGGAGATCGCGCTGTGGGACCTGGCCGGCAAGGCGCTCGGCGTGCCCGTCTACCAGCTGCTCGGCGGCAAGGTGCGCGACCGCGTGCGGCTCTATTGCGACTCGGCCAACCACCACCCCGACGACCCGCAGGCGAGGGCGAAGCTCAAGGAGATCGAGGCGATGGGCTTCACGGCGGTGAAGATCGACATCGACGAGGCCAACGACCCGGGCCGTTGGGACCGGGTCAACTGGACGGCGTCGAACGCCGAGATCGACCGCATGGTGAAGGAAGTCGCCTTCGTGCGCGAGACGCTGAGCCCGCGCGTCGACCTTGCCGTGGACATGCACGGCCGCTACGATGCGACCACGGCGAAGCGCGTGGCGCGCGAGCTGGAGCGCTTCCGCCTGTTGTGGCTCGAAGAGCCGGTGCCGCCGGAAAACATCGACGTGATGCGCGACATCCGCGAGTCCACCATCACGCCGGTCTGCGCGGGCGAAAACCTCTTTTTGCGGCACGGCTTCCGCGAGCTGCTCGAGAAGCGCGCCGTCGACATCGTGATGCCGGACCTGCAAAAGTGCGGCGGGCTGCTCGAAGGGCGCAAGATCGCCGACATGGCGCACACGTACTACACGCCGTTCGCGCCGCACTGCGTCGTGTCGCCCATTGGCACGATGGCCTCCTGCCATGTGTGCGCCGCCGTGCCAAACTTCCTCGTGCTCGAGTGGCACTGGATCAGCCGGCTCGAGCTGTGGCGAAACTTCGTCCGCGAGGGCGACATCATCGACAAGGGCTTCGTCGCCGTGCCGGACCGGCCGGGCATCGGCGTGGAGATGAACGAGGAGGCGGCGCGCAAGGCGCAGGTTCCGGGCACGCCGTGGTTCGAGCCGGAAAAATAGGGCGGCGTCAGGTCTGCACCGGCGCGCGCCCGATCCGGGCGAGGTGCTCGTCCATCAGAGCGGACAGGGCGCTGACGATGTCCGGGCGCTCTTTGGCCAGGTCGTATTTTTCCGACGGGTCGTGCTCGAGGTGGAACAGCAGCGGCGGGTCGTGGCGCGTGGTTTCGGCCTTCCACTCGGCGGTGTTGGTGATGCGGTGCAGCTTCCAGGGGCCGCGCCGCACCGCGCACAGCTCCTCGCCGCGCCAGTAGAAGAAGGCGCGCTCGCGGCCGAGGCTGCCGCCGCGGAGCACCGCGCCGATGTCATCGCCATCAAGCGTGGCGCGCGGCGGCGCGGCGCCGGCGAGCGCGGCGATGGTGGGCAGCAGGTCGAGCATCGACCCCATCTCGGACGACGCGCGCCCCGGCGGGACGACGCCAGGCATCCGGACGATGCACGGCACCCGCATGCCGCCTTCCCAGGTGGTCGCCTTGCCCTCGCGCAGCAGGCCGGCCGAGCCGCCCATCTGGCGCCTGGCGAGCCACGGGCCGTTGTCCGAGCTGAAGATGACGAGCGTGTTGCGGTCCTGTCCGGCCGAGGCGAGCGTCCTGAGAATCTCGCCGACGCTCCAGTCGATTTCCTCGACCACGTCCCCGTACAGCCCGCGCAGGCTCGCGCCGCGGAAGCGCGGGCTTGCGTACAGCGGCACGTGCGGGAAAGTGTGCGCGTAATAAAGGAAAAACGGGCGCCCGCGGAAGGCGCGGATCTTGCGAAGCGCCTCCCCGGTGTAGCGCGGCGTGAGCGTGGACTGGTCCGGTTCGGTCTCGATGACTTTGTCATCGCGCATCAGCGGCAGCGGCGGGTGTTTCTTCGCGCCGCTGGAGCCGGGCCCCTCGAACGGGTGCATGTCGTTCGAGTAGGGGATGCCGAACCACGAATCGAAGCCGTGGCGCACGGGAAGATACTGCGGCAGGTGGCCGAGGTGCCATTTGCCGATGGCCGCCGTCTGGTAGCCCGCCTCCTTGAGCACTTCGGCGAGCGTCACCTCGCTGGCGGGGATGCCGCCTTGCGACTGCGGGAACAGCACGCGCGTCAGCCCGCTGCGGACCGGGTAGCGGCCGGTGAGCAGCGCCGCCCGGCTCGGCGTGCAGACGGGCGCGGCCGAATACCACTGGGTGAACCGCATGCCTTCGGCGGCCATGCGGTCGAGATGGGGCGTGCGGATGGCCGGGTGGCCGTAGCAGCCGAGATCGCCATAGCCGAGGTCGTCGGCGTAGATGATGACGATGTTCGGACGGCGGGGCCCGGCGGAGAGAGAGCCGGCGGCCAGCGCGCCGGCTGCGGACCGAAAGAACGCTCTTCTGTCGAGGCTCACCGGAGAAGCACCTTCCGGACGGCCACATTATCACGCTCGTCGGCGGCGCGCACGGCGATGACGTGCTCGTTGGCCTGGCCTTTCGGCAGCGTGACGGAGTAGTCGTGCTCGGAAGAGTCGGTGATGTGCGTGCTGGGCTCGGCGTCCACCCAATCGCCGCCGTTGACGGAGACTTCGGCGGATTGCAGCGCGGACAGCGCGTCTTTCACCCGGAAGCGGACGCTGATCTTGCCGCCTTCATATTGCGCCTTCAGGTCGAGGATCTCCGGGGGCGTGTTGTCGATGAGGAAATCGCCGCTCTCCATCTGCGCCGTCAGCTCCTGGCCGGGGTAGTTGTCGGGACGGTCGCTGAGGGTGAGGCGCAGGCGGTAACGGCCGTCGGCGAAGCCCGCAGTGTCCCAGCTGTAGCGGCTTTCGCGGAGCCCTTCCTTGAGCGGCTTCCATTCGCGCTCGCCCTCGCCGCGGATTTCGAGGCGCGCCTCGAGGCTGTCGTTGTTGGGGTCGAAGGCGCGCCAGCGGACGCCGATGAAGCCCTTCTCGTAGTTCATGGTCACGGACGAGTTCTCGGTGGGCGTCGGCTGCGAGGGGCCGGCCGTACGGCGCTGCGCCTGGCCGAGGGCGGGCAGCGTGAGGTTTTTCGAAGCCGTCAACGTGACGCCCGGCGAGGCAAAGCGGTAATTGAACGGCGTGATCTCGATCTTTTCGATGACGGGAGCGAGGTTTTTCGCCTGATAAGCGGCCTCCACCAGCCGCAGCCGGGGGCTTGCGCCGGAGGGAGCGGCCTCGAGCACGGCGCGGTACTGAAGGAAGCGAGCCGGCGGGGAGGCGATGCGTTCGCCGCGCGCGGGGCTGACCTCCTCCCACGGGCTCCAGTTGCGGTTCGGATCCTCGACGTTGCCGCTGCGCGTCTCCAGGCGCAGGCGCCCGCCGTTCAGCTCCGCCTCGTGGCGCAGGCGCCCCCAGTAGGTGAACGCCCCGGCGTCGAGGACCTCGCTCTCAAACGAGCCCTTCTTTGCGAGCTCCGGGCCGAGGCGGTAGATCATGCCGGGGTTGGAGGTGGCCGCCAGGATGCCGCCGCCGGGCGCGGGGGCGAGCACGGTCACCTGCTGCGGGTCGGCTTCGATGAGCGTGGTCCAGGCGTTCGGCGAATCGATGCGGTAGATGACGGCGTCGCTGCCTGTGCCGGCGAGCAACGCGCCGTGCGAGTCGAGGGCCAGCGAGTAGACCGTGGCGGAGTTGTTCGACCACAGGAGCCGCGGCTCGCCGTCGGGCGCGATGCGCCAGATCTCGCTGCCGGCGGCCTGCGCGGCCACGCCGATGGCCGGCGGCGGCGCGGCGGCGGCCCGCTGCGCGGCGGCTGGCGCCTGCGGCTGCGGCTGGGCGGAAGGCTGCTGCTGCGGCTGCACGGGCGCCGTTTGCGCAGGCGCGGCGGAAGGTGCGGGCGGCGCGGCCGGCGGGCGGCGCGCGCCTGCGGCGGCGGCGTACACGGTCCCGTCGGGCGCGGCGGCGACCGAGGTGACTTCGCGCTTGCCCGTCTGCTGCAAAACAAATCCCTGCCCTTTTGCATCGACGCGCAGCACCACGCCGCCCGGCTCGGTGCCCGCGATCCAGTTGCCTTTGGCGTCGCGCGCGAGGGCGCGGACGTGCGACTCGCCGGCGTCGAAGAACAGGCTCGCCTTGCCGTCGGGCGCGATGCGGACGATCTGGCCGGGGTCGCCGGTGGCGGCGTAGAGCGCGCCCTGCTCGCCCGGGATCAGCGCCCAGACGTAGCGCGGCTCGAGCTGCGCGTGCAGCTCGGGCTTGCCCCCGGGCCCGATGCGGAACACCTTGCCTTCAGGGCTGAGTCCGGCGTAAACGGCGCCGCCCGGCCCGGCGGCGAGCGCGTAAACGGCGCCGCTGCCCAGTTCGGCGAACACGCTCCGCCGGCCCTGCGCATCGAAGCGGTACACCTTGCCATCGCCCGCGCCGGCAAGCACGTCCCCGCCGGGCAAAACCAGCAGGCTCCACAGCAGCGGCGTTTCGGCGTCGGCCAGCCGGCTCCAGGCGGGCGCCAGCGAGAGCGTCCCGTCGCTCGAAAGCGCCAGCGCCTCGCGCTTGCCCTTCTCGAAATCGGCGGCCTCGTTCTGTTTCCAGACTTTCGTCTCGACGGCCCAGGCCGCGCACGCGGCTGCGGCCGCGGTGATCCAGACAGGAATGGATTTCATGGGAAAGAGAGGTCCTATTGAACTTTGAGCCGCAGCACGGCGCTGCCGCTGACCAGGCTCCCGAGCGGGATCTCGCCCAGCGGGAGCACGGTCTCCGGCATCGCCATGGCCCGCTGCTGGCTGCGCGGACTCTGCATGGCGGCGAGCACGGAGGCGGGCACGTCCCGCATGGGCTGGTCGTCGACGTACACGGTCGGCTTGCTGGTGAGAAGCGAGAAGTAGAGCCGGTCGTTGCTGCGCTCCTGCGCCAGCAGCGAGGCCGTCTGCGCGAGGCCGAGCTGCCGGTTCATCAGGCCGGCGACGGCCTGTGGCCGGTTCAGCAGCTCGGCGTTGCTGACGAGGATGCGGTGTTCGCCGCGCGGCAGGTTTGAGGGAACGCGGAAGCGGAACTCCTGCGTGATGCGCTCCCCGCGCCACGGCCGCAGCGCCACGCGCGCAACGACCTCCTCGCCGGGCGCGGCTTCCGAGCGGTCAAGCCAGGCCGACTCGATGACGGCTTCCAGCTTCTGCGGGCGCATTTCGAGCACCGCCTCGACGCGCTTCACCTGCGGCTCGCCGTCCTGGCTCTGGTACAGCCGGTTGAACCGGTCCGCCCACCAGGCGGCCAGTTGCATCGGCGCGGGCATCGGGCCGGCGCCGGAAGCCACCATGTTGGACAGCCGGAGCGGCGGCATGCCCTCGCACTCCACCGTGCCGTCGAGCCGGTAGGTGGCTTCGTCGGCGGCGCTCGAATTGAGGTCCTGGAGCGTGTTGTAGGTCGTCAGCATCATCAGGAACGGCGTCCAGCGCGGGTGGATGAAGACGTTGAAACGGTAATTTTTCTCCTCGAACGGGCCGCCGGGGATCGGTTGCGCGCGCACCTTGAGGGAAACGGGGATGGTTTTCGCCTCCGCGCCGAGCTCGCCCATGATGCCCGAGTGGCGGTCCTGGCGGAGCGCGCCGACGATCTCGGTCATGTTGGCGAACTTGTTGGGCTGGAACTGCGAGCTGAGCACCATCAGCACTTCGCCCTTGGCCATCGGCATGTCGACCGGGCCGAGGTTGAAGAAGCTGTGGCCGAAGCCCAGCACGCGCTTGCCATCGTTGTAGGTGACGGTGCCGAGGCCGGTGACGGTCATGTCGCCGCTGACCAGCACGCCGGCGATCGCCTCGCCGGGCTGGAGCGCGTTCTGCCAGCCGGGGGCGGGCTTTGTGTCGTAGACCGCGCCGGCGGCGCCGCCGTGCACGGCGGTCACGCCCATCTGCTCGAAGAACGGGCGGAAGTCGCGCAGGGTGGACTCATGGAAGCCGGCCAGCGCCAGCGGCGTCTCGATGGGCGTCAGGCGCACGCCGCCGCCAAGCAGCGACGCGGGCGGGGCCAGCTCGGCGCGCGCGGCCAGCGTTTGCGGCGTTTTCTGGTTCAGCGGGCGCGACTCGTCGATCGCGTTGATTTCGAGCATCTGCTCGATCGGCGTGATGCCGCAGATGGCGTCGGGCGAGAAGACGCTGATGCGCAGCGCGATGGCGCCGACCAGCTTGCCGTCGACGTAAACCGGGCTGCCGCTCATGCCGCCGGCAACGTTGGTCTGCGCCGCCTTGCCGCCGAGCTTGGCGAGGATGACGTCCTGCCGCGGGCCCCAGGCGTTCTTCCACAGGCCGATGATCTCCACCGGCACCGGCTCCGGCTGCGCGCCCTGGAACACCGTCCAGGCGACGCCCTTCATGCCCGGGCGGATCTCGCTCGTCTTCAGAATGGGCGCCGCGCCGGCCGCCGGGCGCGCCGGCGGCTCGCCGTGCCAGGCCGGCGCCTCTCCGTACGGACTGTGGCGGAAGCCCGCGATTTCCCCGTTGGTTCCCTGTGCCACCGCACAGGCTGCGGCGGCACACACAAAGATCGCCGCCTCAAGAATTTTCATGCCAGCCTCTTTCCGTGCTGCCCAAGTCCAGCTCTGATTCAATTATCGGTTACTTTGTTGGATGCCAGAAGGCAGCACGGTGTTCCGGATCAGTTTTCCGGCGCCGCAGTCAGGAGCGGGCCAGGTCCCGGCCGCTCCGGGAACCGGCAGCCCGGATACGGCCGCGGGGCGCGCGGCCCCACGCCGCCGAGATCCAGCCCGGGCAGCGGCGCGTAGATCAGATGGAGCGCATCCGCCTCGGCGATTTCCGGCAGCAGCCGGTAGGCTTCCTCGAGCACGGCCAGCTTGGCGCGCTGCGCGTCGGTGAGGATTTTTCTGGCCGATTCGCGGATTCGCGCCTCCGTGTCGCGCGCTTCCCGGCAAATGGCCTCCAGCTCCATGTAGCGGACGCCGAGCGCTGACGGGTCGACCACCTCGGCCAGCGTGGCATCGCGGATTTCGCGCTCGACCTGCTGGACCCGGCGCACCTTCGACGCCAGATAGCGTTGCCATTCCGCCTGGATCTTGCCGAGATCCACGATCTGGTCCGGCTTCAGCTCGAGATACAGGACCAGGCGCGAGGCCACGGGCAACGGCCCGGGCATCCCTGGCTGGCCCCATGCGGCGCCCGCGAGAGCAACCATCGCAAACAGGACTGCTTGTGTTCTCATCCCCATGCTCCTTGTCTTCTGCATTGCTGCTCCAGCCTGTGCGGGGCCTGGCCGCACCGCACAGGTACAATAAAAGATCTCCCTCTCTACTATGCGCATCGCCCTTTGCCAGATCAACCCGACCGTGGGCGACCTCGACGGAAACACGGAGCGGATTCTGGAATTCGCGCGCCGCGCCGCCGGCCGGGGCGCGGACCTGGCGGTGTTCCCCGAGCTGGCCGTGACCGGGTACCCGCCGCGGGACCTGCTCGAAAAGGCGTCGTTCCGCGAGCGGAGCCTGGCCGCGCTCAAACGCATTGTGGAAGCGAGCGCGGGGATCGGCTGCGGGCTGATTGCGGGCTACGTGGGCGCGGCGCCGCCGGGGTCGCGCCGGGCGGCGACGAACTCGGCGGCGCTGATCGAAAGAGGGCGGCTGCTGTTCACGCAGGCGAAGATGCTGCTGCCGACCTACGACGTCTTCGACGAGGGCCGCTACTTCCAGCCGGCGGCGGCGCAGCAGGCCTGCGAGTTCCGCGGCGTGCGGCTCGGCATCACCATTTGCGAGGACGCCTGGAACGACAAACAGTTCTGGGAGCGTCCGCTGTATGACAGCGACCCGGTGGAATCGCTGGTGAAGCAGGGCGCGGACGTGATTGTTTCGATCAACGGCTCGCCCTACGACATGACGAAGCGGGCGCTGCGGCGGCAGATGTTCGCCGCCATGGCGCAACGCCACCGCCGGCCGCACGTCTACGTGAACATGGCGGGCGGCAACGACCAGCTGGTCTTCGACGGGTCGAGCTTCGCCGTGGACGCCGAAGGCCGCATCGCCGCCGCCGCCCCGTCGTTCGCCGAGGACATCGTGATCTACGACCTGCGCACCGGCGAGGGCGAGCTGCGCGAGTCGCACCCGGACGAGCTGGACGCCGCCTATGACGCGCTGGTGCTGGGCACGCGCGACTACATCGGCAAATGCGGCTTCCGCAGCGTGCTGGTGGGGCTGAGCGGCGGCATCGACTCCTCGCTGGTGGCCTGTATCGCCGCCGACGCCGTGGGCAGCGGCAACGTGACCGGCGTGTCGATGCCCGGCCCGTATTCGTCCGATCACAGCCTGACGGACGCGCGCGCGCTGGCGGAAAACCTGGGCATCCGGTACGAGGTGGTCCCGATCACGCCCGCCTACGAAACGGTGCTGGAGACGCTGGCGCCGGCCTTTGGCGGCGCGCCGGCCGACGTCACCGAGGAAAACATCCAGTCCCGCCTGCGCGGCCTGGTGCTGATGGCGCTTTCGAACAAGCGCGGCTCGCTGGTGCTCACCACCGGCAACAAGAGCGAGCTGGCGGTGGGCTATTGCACCCTGTACGGGGACATGGCGGGCGGCCTCGCCGTCATCAGCGACGTGCCGAAGACGATGGTCTACCAGCTGGCCCGCCGCGTCAACGCCCGCCGCCCGGGCACGATTCCCGAGAACGTCTTTATCAAGCCGCCCTCGGCCGAGCTGCGCCCGAACCAGAAGGACTCCGATTCGCTGCCCGAGTACGAGATTCTCGACCCGATCCTGAAGGCGTACATCGAGGAGCTGAAATCGCCGGCCGAGATCGCCGCCGCACTGTCGCAGCCGCTCGAGCTGGTGCGCAGCATCATCAACCGCGTGGACCGCAACGAGTACAAACGGCAACAGGCGCCGCCGGGCCTGAAGGTGACCACCAAGGCCTTCGGCATGGGGCGACGGTATCCGATCGCGCAGAGGTTCTCCGAATGAGCATGCGTCTTCTTGCGGCAGCCGCGGCACTGCTCGCCGCCGGCGGGTTGATGGTCTCGCAGCAGGGCGAGCCGGAGCGCGTGGGGCCGCTGCCCGGCGGCGGTTTCCTGCTGAATTCGGGCTGGCTGCTTCGCCCGGCCGGAGAGCAGGTCCCGTTGAGCACGATGCCGATGGCGAGCGCGCTTTCGCCGGACGGCAAGTTCCTCGCCATATTGCAGGGCGGCTACCTCCCGCCCACGGTCAGCATCCACGATCCGGCGACGCTGAAGAAGATCTCCGAGACCGTGTTGCCGGACGCGTGGCTCGGGCTCGCCTTCGCCCCGCAGGGCGGCCTGCTGTATGTGAGCGGCGGCTCCCGCGCCGCGATCTACGAGCTGGCGCTGTCGGCTGACGGGCGCCTGGAGCGGCGGCGCGAGTTCGCGCTCGTCGCGGAGAGCGAGCGCAAGCACACGGATTTTCTTGGCGACCTGGCGTTGTCGCCCGACGGCCGGCTGATCTACGCGGCCGCGCTGCACCGCGACATGATTTACGTCGTCAACCCGCAGTCGGGCATGGTGATCGAGCGCTGGAAAACGGCGCACCGTCCGTACCGGATATTGTTTCACCCGGACGGCAAGAGCTTTTTCGTCACCGGGTGGGGCGACGGCACGCTGCGGCAACATTACGCCGACTCGGGCGAGGAGGTGGCGCGGTACGCCACGGGGCCGCAGCCGATGGACATGGTCTGGCGGCTGAAGACTGTGCCCGCCGAGCCGGGCGAGGAGCCGCTGCCCTACACGGCGCGGCTGTTCGTGACGGTGTCGGGCGCCAATCTGGTGCAGGTGTTCGGGCTGGGTCCGGGCGGCCTGCTGCGCCGGGTGGAGTCGATCAGCGTGGCGCTGTTCCGGGATTTCCCTGAAATCGCGGGCATGACGCCCAGCGCGCTGGCGCTGTCGCCTGGCGAGGAGCGGCTCTACGTGGTGTGCTCGGACGCCAACGCGGTGGCGCGCGTCGACATCAGCGGCCGCCGCAGCGTGGTGGAAGGCTTCATCCCGGCGGGCTGGTACCCGCTGGCGGCGCGCGTGCTGCCCGGCGGGCGGCTGATGGTGTTGAACGGGCGCGGGGCGCGCTCGTTCCCGAACCCGAAGGGGCCGAACCCGCTGGTGCGGCGCGCGGTGGTGCATGAAGGCAACGTGGCGGTGGAGTATGTGGCGGCGATCCAGCGCGGCAGCGCGTCGGTGCTGCCCGAACCTTCGCCGGAGGAAATGGCGGCGCACACGGAGCAGGTGCTCGCCAACAGCCCGTGGCGCCGCACGCGCGCGCTCCAGGGGCCGCCGCGCGGGCACCCCCTGGAAGAGGGCGGCGAGGCGTGCCCCATCCGACACGTGATTTACGTCGTCAAGGAGAACCGCACCTACGACCAGGTGCTCGGCGATCTCGGCACCGGCGACGGCGATCCGTCGCTGACGCTGTTCGGCGAGGAGGTGACGCCCAACCATCACAAGCTGGCGCGCGAGTTCGTGCTGCTCGACAATTTCTACGTGAACGCCGACGTCAGCGCCGACGGGCACAACTGGTCGAGCGCCGCCATCGCGCCCGCCTACGTGCAGCGCATGTGGCCCAACTCCTACGCCGCGCGGCGCCGCCACTACGACTACGAGGGCGGCGAGCGCGCCGCGCTGCCGCCGGCCGGCTACATCTGGAGCAACGCCATGCAGGCGGGGCTGAGCTTCCGCAACTACGGCTGGTGGGTGACCAACATCACGCCGGCGCCGGCCTCGGGGCGGCAGATCGCCGCAGTGCGCGACCCGTCGCTCGCGCAGCACACCAACATGGATTTCCGCGGCTTCGACCTGGACTATCCGGACGTCGAGCGCGTCAAGGTGTTTCTGAAAGACCTGGCCGAGTTTGAGCGCAAGGGCGAGATGCCGCGCTTCATCACCATCCGGCTCGGCAACGACCACACCTCCGGCGTGGCGGCCGGCAAGATCGCGCCGAAGGCGGCCGTGGCCGACAACGACTACGCGCTGGGGCTGCTGGTGGAGGCCGTGTCGAAGACGAAGTTCTGGCCCGCTACGGCGATTTTCGTGCTGGAGGACGACGCGCAAAACGGCGCCGACCACGTCGACTCCCACCGCGCGCCCGCATTTATCCTGTCCCCCTGGACGCGCGGGCGCGGCATCGATTCGACGATGTACAACACGGTGAGCATGCTGCGCACGATGGAGCACATTCTCGGGCTGCGCCCGATGACGATCCACGACGCCACGGCGCGGCCGATGTGGGCGGCATTCCACGCAAAGCCCGACCCGCGGCCCTGGGCCGCGGAGAAACCGCGCATCCGGCTGGATGAGCGCAACCCGCCGGCCTCGCCGCTGGCGGCGCGGTCGGCGCGGCTCGACCTGAGCGAAGCCGACCGGATCGACGACGAGGAGATGAACGAAATTCTGTGGCGCGCGCTGCGCGGCGGCGACCCTCCGCCGCCCGTGCGCAGCTACCGGGGACGCTGATGCCGCACACCTATCTCGTCTTCGTCTGGCACATGCACCAGCCCTTCTACAAGGACCTGGCCACGGGCGAATACCAGCTGCCATGGACGCGGATGCATGCGCTCAAGGACTACTACGGCATGGCGGCCATGCTCGACGACTTCCCGAAGATCCGCCAGACGTTCAACCTGGTGCCTTCGATGCTCGTGCAGATCGAGGAGTACGCCGAGGGCCGCGCCGCCGACCCGTTCCTGCGGCTGGCGCTGAAGCCGGCCGAAGACCTGACGCCTGCGGAGACCGAATTCATCCTGAAATACTTTTTTCAGGCCAACCCGGGCCGCGTCATCCAGCGCTACCCGCGCTACCATGAGCTGTACGAGATGTGGCGGGCCGACCCCGCCAACCCCGCCGCTGTGGCGCGGCGCATGGGCGCGGGCGGGCTGCGCGACCTCCAGGTGCTTTCCCAGCTGGCCTGGTTCGACGAGATCTTCCTCGACACGGACGCCGAGGTGCGCGCGCTGGCCGGAAAGGGCCGCGATTTCACGCTCGCCGACCAGCAACTGGTCGGTCGCAAGGAGCAGCAGATCTGCGGCCTGGTAATCCCCACCTACAAGCGGCTGGCGGCGGCCGGGCGGATCGAGTTGTCGGTGACGCCGTTCTACCACCCGATCCTGCCGCTGCTGTGCGATTCCAACATCGCCAGCGTGTCGCAGCCGGGCTCGCCGCTGCCGCGCCGCTTCCGCTATCCCGAGGACGCCCGCGAACAGATGCAGACGGCGCTCGAATACGCCCGGACGAAGCTCGGCGTGCAGCCCGCGGGCATGTGGCCGAGCGAGGGCGCGGTATCCGACGAGGTGCTGGCGCTGGCCGCGGAGCTGGGCGTGGGCTGGATGGCCACCGACAATGGCGTGCTCGGCGCGACGCTGGGCCGGCTGGCGGGCGTGCCGGAGACGTGCCGGCCGTATGTGTGGAGGCAGGGCGGCCGCGAGATGAAGCTCGTCTTCCGCGACCACTTCCTCAGCGACCTGATCGGCTTTGTCTACTCGCGCATGGATCCGGCGGCGGCCGCGCACCACTTCCTCGAGCGGATCCGGGAAAACGCGCGGCAGGTGCACCGCGAGGGCCGCGACGCGCTGATTCCGGTGATCCTCGACGGCGAGAACGCCTGGGAGTATTACGAGCGCAACGGGCGGCCTTTCCTGAAAACGCTGTACCAGCTGATCTCGCAGGACCCGCAGATTTCCGCCGTCACGGTGAGCGAAGCGCTCGAGCGGCTCCCGGCGGCGGAGATCCCGCGCATCCACCCGGGCTCGTGGATCAACGCCAATTTCGAGGTCTGGATCGGCTACGAGGAGGACAACCTCGCCTGGGAGTATCTGCTCGAGGCGCGCGAGACGTACGACCGCGTCACCAAAAGCGCCGAGGGCGCGGCGCTGACGGAGGCCGGCAAGCGGCTCGCCTGGCAGGAGCTGCTGATCGCCGAAGGCAGCGACTGGTGCTGGTGGTACGGCCCGCACCACCACAGCGAGAACCGCGCCGAGTTCGACCAGCTCTTCCGCAGCCACCTGGCGCAGGTCTACCGCGCGCTGGGCAAGACGCCGCCGGCGTCGCTTTCGCGCCCGATCGCGCGCATTGCGGTCGAGGCCTGGCAGCAGGCCCCGTGCGGGTTCATCGAGCCGGCCGTGGACGGCGAGGTGTCATCGTATTTCGAGTGGCTCGGCGCCGGCGTCTACCGGCCGGACGCGCGGCAAGGCGCCATGCACGGCCGCTCCGCGCTGCTCCAGGAGCTGCGCTACGGCAGCGACGGCAGCCGGCTGTTCGTGCGCGCCGACATGCGGCAGTCCAGCCCGGGCGGCCTGGCGGGGCTGGAGCTGCGGCTCACCGTGCGGGCGTCGAACGCGGAGACCGAGTTCCGCTTCGCGCTGACGCGGGAAGGCGCGCACCTGAGCTCGATGAGCGGCCGCGGCGCGCGCCACGCGCTGCCGCGCGTCTCGTGCGCGTACCTGCGAATCTTCGAGTGCGCCGTGGACCTGGAAGGCATCGAGGCCTCGCCTTCGGCGCCGCTCCAGATCCAGGTGTCGCTGTGGAGAGAGGGCCTGCCGCTCGAGGCCGCGCCGCCGCACGGCTGGATCGAGTTCGTGCCCGGGGAGCCCGCCGAATGGGAGTGACCGCCTACTTGTTGGGGTAGGCGGAATACTTGTTGAGCAGGGCGACAAGCTCCTGCGCCGCGCGCGGCACGCCGTGCTTGCCGCGCAGCACTTCCTTGCGGTCGACGCCCGTGCCGTAGAGCGCCTGGTCGACATCCCTGTCGTCGCGCATCGTGGCGCCCTGGAGCATGATGCCGCCGAAGACGCCGCGCGACCGCGACCAGGAAAGGATCTCGGCGCGCATGGTGGCGTCGGTCTGCGCGCTGGTGGAGCGGCCCACCGGCCCGGCGGCGGCGGTGGCGTCAGCCCCGAGGGTGAACTTGCTGGACAGCAGCCGCTCCATCCCGCTCCGGTTCATCACCAGCATCACGATGTCGACTTCCGCCACCCCGATCTGAAGCCCGAAGCTGCCTCCCTCGATGCGCACGCCCACGGGCCCGGTCCAGCCCTTGCCGTCCGGCATCCGGCAGCTGGCGAAGCCGCGCCCGTACTTGCCGCCGAAGATGAAGCCCGCCTTCTTGGCCCCGGGAATGATGATGGCGCATTGCGCCTTGGCGAAGAGGTCCTGCGGGATGGCCTTGTCTTCAATCGACATGATCTCCTGCAAGACGGTCGCCGCAGCCTTCAGCCGTTCGTCCTCCGCTTTGCCGGCCCACACGGACAAGCACGAAAGAAGCAGCACTGCCGCCAGTTTTTTCATATATCTCTCCAGTCCCTCCAATGATAACGCCCTGCCGCGCCGCGGCGTGCGGCACGGCAGGGCGTGGCGATTCAGGCTGCGGCCGGGGCTAGAAGGTGTAACGCAGGCCCATCACGATGCGGCGGTTGCCGCCGTCGGTGTTGCCTTCCAGGCCCCACGCCGTGCTGTTGACGCGCGACTCCGGAATGCCGTAGTTGCGCGTGTTCGAGCTGTTGTAGAACTCGCAGCGGTATTGCAGCGTGTTCGATTCGCTGATGCGGATGTTCTTCACCACGGCGAGATCCAGGTTGTTGATGCCGTCGGCGCGCAAGATGTTGCGCCCCGCGTTGCCGATCGGCGCCGCCGCCGTCACCTGCGAGAACAGCGTCCGGCCTCCCGCCTGGAGGATGTCCCGCAGCGTCATCCGCGACAGGTCCAGGCTGGTGGCCACGTTCGGCCGGATCGCGTTGCCCACCAGCGCATCGATGCCGGAGAGCCGGAAGCCCGGGTCCGCCCCGTTCAGCGGGCTGAAAGGCGCGCCGGACTGGAACGTCAGGAAGCCCGAAACCTGCCAGCCGCCGAGGATCCTGCCCACGACGCCCTTCTGCTCGCGGAGGAAGGGCAGCTCATAAACGCCGTTGACCGAGAAGCGGTGCGGCCGGTCGTAGGTGGAGCGGCCGCGGTCGGCGCGCCAGTTGTAGCTGTCCTGGGGAACGGCGACCTCGCCGGAGACGGACGGGTTGAAGATTTCGCTCGCCAGGTCGATGAACGCGCTCCAGGTGTAGTGCGCGGCCATGGTGAAGTTGTTCGACAGGCGCTTTTCGAGGCTCGCCTGCAAGGAGTGGTAGATGGAATTGGCGGCGTTGGCGCGCAGCCGGCGCACGCCCTGATCGGCGAACAGCCGCTGGCGGCCCTGAGAGCCGGGGATGGTCGGATTGCCGTCGAGGGTCTGGAACAGCGCCGTGCCCTTGGTGGCGATGTAGCCCACGGTGGCGATCCAGTCCCTGGCGACTTGGCGCTGCACCTGGAAGGAGAACTGTTCGGCCAGCGGAGCGCGGAAATCGGCCGCGACAATCGTCCGGGGCACCTGGAGCGGGTCGGGCGGCGGCGGCACCACCCCCTGGAAGCCCAGCGAGTAGATGTACTGGAAACTGTTCGGCGAGCGCGCCGGCAGGTTGTTGACCTGCGTGAACGGAAACGCGCTGAAGATATTCAGGTAGATGTTGTTGAAGATCAGGTCGTAGGTGCGCGAGTAGCCGCCGCGCAGCACCGTGCGGTCTGTCAGCCGGTAGTTGAAGCCGAATCGGGGCGCCCAGTTGTTCTTGTCGCGCGGCGGAACCGGCGTGAACAGGAAGCGCGGGTCGTTGTTGTTGGCCGCCACGACGCGCTTGTTGATGTCGGCCAGCCACTGCGCCGGGTTGCCGGGGGTCTCATAGCGGATGCCGTAGGTCAGCGTGAGGCGGTTGTTCACGCGCCACTCGTCCTGGATGTAAAAGAAGTAGTCGTAGTAGCGGTAAGCCTGCCAGCGCGGCACCCCTGGCAGGAAGGTGTTGATGGAGGCCGTCTGCGCGACGTCGTCGACGAAATCCTGCAAGGTGTTGTAGGCGAGCCGGCCGCGGATGGTGGGGTTGAAATCCTGGATCTGGTCCTGGCGGCGGAAGTCGATGCCGAACTTGAAAGCATGCCGCCCGCGCAAGAGCGAGAAGTTGTCGGCGATCTGGTAATTGTTCAGGATCTGCGCCTGCGGCAGGTTCAGGGCAAGCCCGAAGGCGGTGCGCGAAGCGGCGGCGTTGAACCCGGTCATGCCGAGCTCGGCGATTTCGATCGAGGGGATGGATTCGGCGCGGGGATCCTGGGCGGTGGTCTTGGAAGCCAGCCGCTGGAAGCTCAGCCGCAGCTCGTTATAGACCGTCGGGCTGAACGTGGAGTTCACGCCGGCCGCAGCGGCCTGGCGGCGCGCCGGCGACCGGGACAGCAGGCCGGGCGGCACGGCTTGGCCGCCGACGCTGATGCGGTCGTCGAACATATAGCGGCCGAGCAGGGAGTGCTTCTCGGTCAGCTTGTGGTCGACGCGGCCCATCCATTGCCACACGTCGCCCAGGTTCGCCGCCGCGCCGCTCAGCGTTCCCAGCGGCACGTTGAAGGTCTGCCCGCCCAGCGTGAATGTCGCGCTCCGCCCTGTCGGCGCCTGCGCCGGCGGGACGTGGTCAAGCAGCGCCTTCACCTGCGGCCGGTTGCCCGCCGCGTTGCGCAGGACCGCCTGTCCTTCGGCGGTGGGCGCCGCGCCAATGGCGGTCCCGCTGGCAAAGCGCCGGTCCGTCCAGCGCAAGATGGAGCCGAAGAAGAAGGTCTTGTCTTTCACGATCGGCCCGCCAAGCGTGCCGGCGAACTGGTTCTCCACGCGCCACGGGGCGCGCGGGAAGTTGCGCTTGTCGAGGTTGCTGCGCGCATTCAGCTTGTTGCCGTTGTAGAACCAGTAGGCCGAGCCGTGGAAATCGTTCGTGCCGCTCTTGGTGACGATGTTGACCACCGAGCCGGCCGCGCGCCCGTATTCAGCGGCGAACTGGTTGGTCACGATCCGCATCTCGGCCACCGTGTCGGGGTTGTTGATCTCCTGCACAAGGCCGCCGATGCTGGCGTTGTTGGAATCCTGGCCGTCGATCATGAAGTTGTTCGAGCGCGTGCGCATGCCGTTGACGGAGAAGGAAACGCCGCCGCTGGTGAACGCGCTGTTGCCGCTGCTCAACTGGCTGACGCCGGGAATTTGCAGGGCCAGGTTCAGGATGTTGCGGTTGGGCGCCATCGGCAGGTCGCCGATGCGCTTGACGTCGAAGTTGGTGCCCACCTCGGCGTTGGTCGTGTTGATGAGCCCGGCATCCGCGGAGACGGTGATCACCTCCGTCATGCCTGCGACTTCGAGCTTCACGCTCAGATCGACGTCCTGCCCCACGCGCAGCGTGATGGGTCCCTGGATGTAGCGGCTGAAGCCGCTCCTGGTGACAGTCACTTCGTAGGATCCAGGCGGCAGGTATGGCACGCGGAAGGCGCCCTCCGTGTTGGTGGTCGTTTCGCGCGTGTCGTTGGTGGACATGTTGCGCACGCGTACGGCCGCGCCGGCGACGGCCGCGCCGGACGGGTCGCGCACGGTGCCGAGGATGCTGGCGAGAGTGGCCTGCGCGAATGCTTCCCGGTTGGAAAACAGCAGCAGGCAGGCAAGGGTTGCAGTCAGCAGTCTTGTCATCGGTAGCCCCTTCTGCGGTGATTCCGCAGGCTTTCTTGCAAACCAGAGTATCAAAGAATCAACGCCGCCGGAACAGAAATATGCTGCTCCGGACCGGTCAATTGCCGCCCTGGCGGAGCAGCGCGGAGGCCGCGGCGCGGCCGGTGCGGATGCAGTCCGGCACGCCGATGCCTTCATAGGCATTGCCGGCCAGTTCCAGCCCGGGCAGCAGCCGGAGCCGTTCGCGGACGGCGGCGATGCGGCGGCCGTGGCCGACTTCGTATTGGGCCATGGCGCGCCGCCAGCGGCTCAGGCGCGCGAAGCGCGGCTCGGCGTCCCAGCCGAGCAGGCTGCGCAGCTCGGCGCGCACCTGCCGGATCAAATCCTCGTCGTTTTGTTCGAGCACCGCCTCGCCGCCCGCGCCGCCGAGGAAGCAGCGCAACACGACGTGCGTCTCCGGCACGCGGAAAGGGAACTTCGCGCCGACGAAGGTGCAGGCGACGAGCGCGCCGCGCTCCCGCGCGGGCACCAGAAAGCCGAAGCCCGGCGGCAGCGGACCGCAGTCCTGGCGGAGATAGCCGAGCGCCAGCGTAACGGAAGAGGTGTATTCGATCCCCTCGAGCAGCTCTGCCAGCGCCGCGTCCATCCCGCGCAGGAGCCGCCCCGCCTGCCATGCGGGGCAGGCCAGGATGAGCTGATCCGCCTCGAGGGAAGCGCCTTTCACCGTTACGGAGTAGCCGCTGCCGGCGCGCTGCACTGCCGCCGCTTCGGCGTGGACCACCCGGCAACGGGGGCGGATGCGCCGTTCCAGCTCCTGCGTCAGCTGCGCAAGGCCGCCCCGGAGAGTGCGGAACAGCGGCGCCGCTTCGGCGCCGCCGCGGCGCGCCGTCTTGCGGGCGGCGATGACGCCGCGCGTCAGGCTGCCATAACGGCGTTCCAGCTCCACGAACCGCGCCAGCACGCTGTCGACGCTGAGCCGGTCCGGGCTGCCGCCGTAGACGCCGGCCAGCAGGGGCTCGGCCAGATAATCTACGGCCTCGCGGCCGTAATGCTCCTCGATGAATTGCGCCACGCTGCGGTCGCCCGCTTCGCCGCGGGGGCGGCGGAAGAATTCCAGCCCCATGCGGAGCTTGGTCGGCCAGCCGAGCAGCGGGCTGAGCGCCACCGGCAGCAGGCGCGTGGGGACCATCATCATCAGGCCGTCGGGCAGCGGGACCAGCCGTCCGCGGCGAACCACGTACGTCACGCGCTGCTCGTCGAGCGAGGAGATGAGCTCGCCGCCGAGGCCCAGCTCGCGGATCAGCTCCTCGGCCGCCGGCTTGGCGGCGAGGAAGCTGTCCGGCCCGCCCTCGAGCACGCAGCCCTCGACCACCTCGGTCCGGATCACGCCGCCCAGCTGCGGCTGCGCTTCGATGAGGACCGTCTCGCGGCCCGCTTTGACCAGCTCCCAGGCGGCGGCCAGCCCGGCGATGCCGCCGCCGATGATCACCGTGCGCACGTCAGGGACGGAACTCCCGCACGATCTGCACCACCGCCTTGACGTTTTCCACCGGCGTGTCCGGCAGGATGCCGTGGCCGAGGTTGAAGATGTGTCCCGGGCGGGTGCCGGCCCGCTTGAGGATCTCGATCACCTTGGCCTTCAGCTCGGGCAGCGGCGCGAAGAGGGCGGCCGGGTCGAGGTTGCCCTGGATGGCGGCGCGATAGTTGATGTCCATCCACGCCTGGTCGATGTTCAGGCGCCAGTCGACGCCCATGACGTCGCCGCCGGCGGCGTGCAGCTCCTTGAAATAGCCGGCGCAGCCGGTGCCGAAGTGGATGACGGGGACGCCGGTGGAGCGGATCCGCTCGATCAGCGCGCGGGAATAGGGCTGCACATAGCGGACATAGTCGTCCGAGCCGAGCGCGCCCACCCAGGAATCGAAGACCTGGATGGCGCGGGCGCCGGCGGCCACCTGGAGGATCGCGTAAGGGGCCAGCACGTCGACCAGCTTCCCCATGAGCCTCCGCCACAGGGTTTCATCGCGGTACATGAGGGTCTTCGTCGTCAGGAAGTGGCGCGAGGAGCCGCCCTCGATCATGTAGCTGGCCATCGTGAACGGCGCGCCGACGAAGCCGATCACCGGCACCTTGCCGCCGAGGGCCGCATTGACGAGCTTGATCGCCTCGCCGACGTAGCCGAGATCGTCGGTGTTCGACGTCGACAGGGTGTCGACGTCGTGGGACGTGCGCACCGGGTTTTCGATCACCGGCCCTTCGCCGGCGACGAATTTCAGATGCAGGCCCATCGGCTCGAGCGGCAGCAGCAGGTCGGCGAAGATGATGGCCGCGTCGACATCGAGGATCTCGACGGGCAGCAGGGTGACCTGCGCGGCCAGGTCGGGCCGCTTGCACATTTCGAGGATCGAGTGGCGGGCGCGGATCGCCCGGTATTCCTTCAGGTACCGGCCGGCCTGCCGCATGAACCACACGGGCCGGCAGTCGGTCGGCCGGCGGCGGCAGGCATCAAGGAAACGGCTGCTCATGGGAGGTACACGCATGCGTTCTCCGATCTGTCTTCACACAAAAAGACCTGGAATTGTTTCGGCTTGCGGCGGGCGGCCCACTCCCGCCCGAGAACGAAATACGGCTTGGTCCACGCCTCGCTGTCCAGCGTTTTCGGGGCGAGCACTGCGGCCAGCAGCATCCCCTGCACCGGATAGCCCGTGCGCGGGTCCATGATGTGGCTGTAGGTCCTGCCCCCGGCGACGAAGAACTTTTCGCTCGTGCCGGAGGTGGACATGGAAAAATCCTTGAGATAAAACTCGGCGGCGGTGCGCGAGGGCTGCCGCGGGTCGGGCACCGTCACGCGCCAGCCGCGCGGCTCCGAGGGCGGCGCGCCGATGCCGTAGATGCTCGACCGGCCGGCCGAGATCAGCGCGCTGCGCACGCCGCGCGCCCGCAGAATTTCCGCCATCCGGTCCACGGCGTAGCCTTTTCCGATCCCGCCCGGGTCCATCTCCACCGGCGCGTCGAAACGCACCGTCCGGGCCTTCGGGTCCAGCCGGATCTTCTGCCAGCCGATGCGCGCCAGTGCGGTGCGGATCTCGGCCCGGTGCGGCACGCGGCCCGAACCTTTGTAAAACCCCCACAGCTTCATCAACGGGCCGACGGTGATGTCAAAGGCGCCTTCGCTGGCGCGGCTGTATTCGAGGCACTTCTCGAGGAGTTGGAACAGCTCTTCGGAAACCTCCACCGGGCGCCGCGCCGCCTCGCGGTTCACCCGGCTCCATTCGGAGTCGGCGCGGTAGTTGGAAAGCATCCGGTCCAGGCGCTGAACCTCCTCGTAGGTCTCCTCAATGGCCGCGTCGACGGCGAAACGATCCTCGCCGTAGGCGACCACGGTATAGGTGGTGCCCATGGCATCGAAAGACCGTTCGAGCCGCACGAGCCCGCCGGTAAGCATACCGGGGGCAGCCAGCACGGACGCAGCGAGCAGGCAGGGCAGCAGCCCTGTCCGCAGCGGCCGGACAAGTCTTTTTTCTGTCGAGAGATGCACGGGGCAATCCGGCGCGGCCCGTCGCGTGCGCGCCTGATTTTAGCCTACAACCCGCGCCTGCGCCGGATCAATGAAAGTTCGCATTTTCTTTGGGCGGCGGCCTCAGCAGCGCGGGCGGCCGCGCCGCAGCCGCCGCCGCAGCCGCTCGAGCGCCGGCCCGGCGGGCAATTCCGCCGCAGGCCGGAAGTGCAGCTCGGGCATCCGGAACAAGTCCATTCGCAACATCAGGTTGCGGCGCAGATAGTGACGCGCGGACTGGAGGCCGTCCAGGGCCGACTCCTGCTCCTGCTCCGTGCCGGAAATCACCACCAGAACCTCGGCGCGGCGCAGGTCGGGGCTCACCACCACTTCGGCCACCTCCACCCCGGAGACGCGCGGATCGTCCAGCTCGAAGCGGATCAGCTCGGAAAGCTCCTCCCGCATGGTTTCCGCCACGCGGCGGCTTCGCAGTTCATCCATGGTGCTACTCCAGCCAGTCGACGGTGGCCGACAGCAGGGCCGGCCCGAGGAAATCGGCGGCGACGCGCTCGGCGGCGTCGAGGGTTTTCGCTGCATTTTCGCGGGAGGAGGAGATGGTGACCGCGGCGACCACCGAGCGGTTCCACAGGTTATGATCGTCGATCTCGGCCACCGCCAGGTTGAAGCCGTTGCGCAAACGGTCCTTCAGCCCCCGGACCCAGTGCCGCTTGTCCTTCAGCGACTGGGCCTCGAGAAACTCCAGCTCGAGCGTCAGCACGCCGATGGCCGCCATGTCGCCCTCCGGAGCCTCACACTCCGAGATCCGGCGCCACCTTCTCCTTCACGAACGCTTCGATGATATCGCCGGGCTTGATGTCCTGGAAGCCCGCCAGGGCCATGCCGCATTCCTGCCCCTGCCGCACTTCGCTGGCGTCGTTCTTGAAGCGCTTGAGGGATTCGATGCGGCCGGTGTAGACGACGACGTTGTCCCGCAGGAGGCGCACTTCGGCGTCGCGCGGGATGACGCCCTCGACCACCACGCAGCCGGCGACGGTGCCCACCTTGGCGATGCGGAAGATCTCCTTGACCTCGGCGCGGCCCTTGAAGACCTCGCGGTAGACGGGCTCGAGCATGCCGAGCATCGCCTTCTTGATCTCGTCGGTCAGCTCGTAGATGATCGTGTGGAGGCGGATGTCCACCTTCTGCTGCTGGGCGCGCTCCTGCGCCTTGCGGTCGGGACGGACGTTGAAGCCGATAATGATGGCGTTGGAGGCGTCGGCCAGGTCGACGTCGGACTCGGTGATGGCGCCCACGCCGGCGGAGATGACGCGGATCTGCACCTTGTCGGTGGACAGCTTTTGCAGGGTCTCGGTGAGGACCTCGGCGGTGCCGCCGACATCGGTCTTCAGGATGATGTTGAGCTCCTTGACCTCGCCCTCGCGCAACTGGGTGTGGAGCTGTTCCAGCGATACGCGCGTCCTGGCCTGGGCGGCCTCGCGCGCCTTCATTTCGCGGAACTCGGCGATCTGCCGCGCCTTGGCGACGTCGGTCACCACTTGGAGCGTGTCGCCGACCTCCGGCAGGGACTCGAGCCCGACGATCTCGACCGGCATCGACGGGCCGGCCTCCTTGACCGGGCGGCCGCGGTCGTCAAACAACGCGCGCACCTTGCCGAAGACACTGCCGCACAGGAAGTAGTCGCCCACGCGCAGCGTGCCGTTGCTGATCAGCACGGTGGCCACCGGGCCTCGGCCCTTGTCGAGCTTGGCCTCGAGCACCGTGGCGACGGCCGGGCGGTTGGGGTTCGCTTTCAGCTCCTGCATGTCGGCCACCAGCAGGATCATTTCGAGCAGCAGGTCCAGGTTCTGCTTCTGCTTGGCGCTGACCGGCACGAAGGGCGTGTCGCCGCCCCATTCCTCGGGCATCAGCCCGAGCTCGGTCAGCTGCTGCTTGACGCGCTCGGGCTGGGCCTCGGGCTTGTCGATTTTGTTCACCGCGACGACGATGGGCACGCCGGCCGCGCGGGCGTGATTGATGGCCTCCTTCGTCTGCGGCATGACGCCGTCGTCGGCGGCCACCACCAGAACGACGATGTCGGTGACCTCGGCGCCGCGGGCGCGCATGCGCGTGAAGGCCTCGTGGCCGGGCGTATCGATGAAGACGACCTTGCGGCCGTTGAGCTCGACCTGGTAGGCGCCGATGTGCTGGGTGATGCCGCCGGCTTCTTTTTCGGCGACATTGGTCTGCCGGATCGCGTCGAGCAACGACGTCTTGCCGTGATCGACGTGGCCCATCACGGTGACGACGGGCGGGCGCGGCTGCAGATCGGCATCGACCTCGGCCAGCTCGGCCTCCTGCACCGCTTCTTCCTCGTAGCTCATCCGCGTGGGGCGCGCGCCGAAGTCGCGGCACAGCTCCTCGCACAGCCGGATATCGAGCGGCTGGTTGATGGTGGCGAAGATGCCCTTCTCGACGAGCCGCTTGATGACGAGGCTGGCCTTGACGCCGAGCTTCTCGCTCAGCTCCTTGACGGTGATGCCTTCCGAGATGGGGATTTCCTTGTCGACCACCGGGAGCGTCATCGGCTCCTGCTTGCGGCCGAAAGGCTTCAGGATGCCTTCCTTCTCGGCCTCGCGCTCGCGCTGGGCGGCGCGCTTCTTGCCGGCTTCCCGGCGGGCCTCTGTGGAGGGAGGCGGCGGCTCGAGGACCGGCGTGGTCGGGTGCGGCCCGCGGGCGCGCACCGGGCGGCCTCCCGGGGCGGGCTGGCCGGGGCGGCCGGGGCCGGCGGGACGGCGGGCGCCGGGGTAAATGGGCTGGCCCGGAACGGGCATTCCCGGCCGCGGCGCGGCCGGCTGGCCGGGCATGGCCTTGGGGGCGCCGGCCTGGGTCTTGCGGAGTTTCTCCAGCAGGTCCGGCCTGGGAGGCACGACCGGGCGGGCGGCAGGCTGGCCTGCCAGCGGGCGCGCCGGGGTCGCCTGGGCCCCGGGGGCGGCCGGGGCGCCTTGGGCAGCCGGTGCCGCGGGGCGCGCCGGCGGACTGGTGACGGGCGGCTTGGGAATCCCGGGCACGACAACCGGCGGACGCGGAATTTCGCCGCCCGGCAGAGGCTGCCGCGGGCCGGACAGGATCTGCCCCGGCCGCGGCGCGGCCGGCCGGGCCGGCTGAGCAGGCGCCTTGGGGGGCGCTGCCGCGGCGGGCGCAGCCGGAGGCGGGGAAGGAACTGCTTTGGCCTGCACTTCCGCCGGCTTGGCCTTCTCAGCGGGCGCGGCGGGAGCGGCCGGGGCAGCCGGGGCGGCTGAAGCTTCGGCGGCCGGCCGGGCCGGGCCGGGCATTGCCGGCGCAGGGGCGGGCTTTTCCGCCACGCCCGCGGCCCTGCCGGCCACGGACGGCGGCACGATGACCGGCGGCCGCGGGATGGAAGGAACCGGGGGACGCTTCTCGGCCGGCGCCGCAGGGCTCTTCGGGGGTATGGGAATCGGAGGCACGTGGGGAACAGGCGGCGGGGCAGGCCGCGCAGGACCTCCCCCATGAACCGGTGGAACAGGGATTTTCGGAACAGCGGCCGGCGCGGCCTTGGGCGGGGCCGGCACAGGTTTGCCCGGCTTGGCGTGCGGCTCTTCCGCCGCCGGCGGAGCAGGAGTCTCCGCCGCAGGCGCAGGCTTCGGCTGCGGCGGGGCGGGCGGGGCCGCGGCTTCGGCTTGCGGCGCAGGAGCGGGGGCAGGAGGCTCGGCCGCGGGCGCGGGCGCAGGGGCCGGCGAGGGTTCCGGCTCGCCGCGGAAGCGCGCACGGATGCGGTCCGCCAGCTCGTCGTCGATCGAGCTCGAGTGGGTCTTCTTTTCGGTGACGCCCAGCTCGGGCAACATCTCCAGGATGACGCCGGGCTTGACCTCCAGCTCGCGAGCCAGCTCGTTGATGCGAATCTTACTCATACATGGGACGCCGCCCCGTTGCGCAGGACTGGCCCTTCAACTCCTTCTTCCGCACTGCGTGCGATCACTGTCCGGCTGAGGGTTCTTCCGCTAGACCCGTGGATTTTATCGTATCAGATCCATCCACCGGAAGCTGCTCCGGCGCCGCGGTTTCTTCCTCGCCAGCCGCCTCGCCGGCGGATGGCTGCGGCGCGGCTTCCTCCGCAGCCTCTGCCGCGGGGGCTTCCCCGGCTGGCGCAGCAGGGCCGGCAGGCGCCTCCGCGGGCGTTGCAGCGGGGGCGGGTTCCGCCGCGGGTTCCGCGGCAGGAGCGGCCCCGGCGGCCTGCGCGCCCGATTCCAGCTGCTGGTAATACGCGTTGACGGAAACGCCGATTTCGGTGAGAAATTCCTCGGTAATTCCGTCGATTTCCAGCAGCTCCTCGGGCGTCATGGCGCCCAGTTTTTCCACCGAGCCGACGCCGCCGGCGATGAGCTTTTCGATCGCCGCTTCCGACAGCCCGTAGTCGAGAAGCACGCTCACCGGCGTGCCGATGGCCATGGAAGCCATGTTGGCCTCCACCTCGCGGCGCTTCTCCTCCTCGGTCTTGATGTCGATCCGCCAGCCCATCAGCTTGGAGGCCAGGCGGACGTTCTGCCCCTTCTTGCCGATGGCGAGCGAGAGCTGGCTGTCGTCGACAATGACCTCCATGTATTTTTCGGCCGAGTCGAGCACGGAAACGCGCGAAATTTTCGCCGGGCTGAGCGCGTGGGTGGCGAAGACGACGGGGTCGTCGCTGTACTCGATGATGTCGATTTTCTCGCCGCGCAGCTCGCGGATGATGGACTGGACCCGCATGCCCTTCATGCCCACGCAGGCGCCGACGCAGTCGACGTCGCGGTCGCGGCTGAGCACGGCGATCTTGGTGCGCTCGCCCGCTTCGCGGGCGCAGCCCCGGATCACCACCGTGCCGTCATAAATCTCCGGCACCTCCTGTTCGAACAGGCGCATCACCAGCTCGGGCGCGGCGCGGGAGACGATGACGCCGGCGTTCTTGCCCGTCTTCTCCACGCTCTTGATCACGCAGCGGATCCGCTCGCCCACGCTGAAGCTTTCCAGCCGGCTCTGTTCCTTCTTCGGCAGCCGCGCCTCGGCCTTGCCGATTTCCACGACGAGATCCGGCCCCTCGATGCGCTTCACCGTGCAATTGACCAGCTCGCCGATGCGGCCGGAGAACTCCGCGCAGATGTTGTCGCGCTCGGCTTCGCGGACCTTTTGCAGGATCACCTGGCGCGCCGTCTGGGCCGAGATGCGGCCGAGCGCCTCGGTCGGCTTCGGGACGCGCACCGTCGCGCCGAGGGCGGCCTCGGGATCGATTTTCCGGGCGTCGGAAAGGGAAATTTCCCGCGCGGGGTCGGAGACTTTTTCCACCACGGTTTTGACGGCGTAAATGGCGAAATTGCCCGTCCGCTCGTCGAAATCCGCCTCCAGCTCCTCCCCGCCCTTGAACTGCTTGCGGGCGGCCACCAGCATCGCGTCCTTGACCGCGTCGAGAACGACCTGCGGATCGATGCCCTTTTCCTTGCTCAGAATTTCAATCGACTCTTTGATGGATGCCAAGCGACTTGCTCCTCTTGCCTCGCATTCGCCGGCGAACCGTGCGGTTCACCACTCGAATTTCAGATTTGCTTTTTCGATGATTTCCATCCGGACGCGGATGGTCCTGCCCGCCCCGGCGCCGAGCAACACGGCGTCCCCTTCGAGGCCCTCGATCACGCCTTCCCACCGCCGCCGCCCTTCGACCGGCTCCCGCAGCAGCAGGCGCGCCTTCTGCCCCTTGCACCGTTCGAAGTGTTCCGGCTTTTGCAGGCGCCGCTCGACGCCCGGGGAGCTGACTTCGAGATGGTAGCTCTCTCCGGGAACCACGTCTTCCGCATCCAGCACCGCGCCGACCTGCTGCGAGATGAGCTCGCAATCGGCCAGCGTGACGCCGCCTTCCTTGTCGATGTAAATGCGCAACACGCGGTTCCGTCCGCTGCCGGCCAGCTCGACATCCCACACGGAGAGGCCTTCGCGGCGCGCCGCGCGGCCGGCGATTTCCGCGACCCTTTCGATCACCTTGTCCCGTGTGGCCGATGCCATATCTGCCTCGCCTTTCCGGCGTGGGCGGGCAACCGGGCCGCCTTCCGGGGCGTCCCTGTCCCGCACCTAACAAAAAAGTGGGCTTGCGCCCACTGGCCGGGTTCGACAGTTTCAGTATACACCACCAGCCCCTTGAACTCCACATTGCGCCAGCCAACAATAGGGGCGGAACCACCGAGCCCGGAAAGGAGACAGACGATGCGGAAACTCGCCTACGCCGCCGTCATCGTCGGCAGCTTCCTGATTCTGTTCGCCGTCGGCCAGGCCTGGCGGCTGAAGCCCGAGACCAAGACCAGCCGGATCCTGCACAAGGGCGACTATGCGGTGCTGGTCGCGCCTGAGGGGCAGGATGTGTGGCTCGCCAACCGGAAAGACGATTGCTACCCGATCCAGAAGGCAGTGGTCGAAAAGGACGAATCGTATCTGAAAGCCTGCGCCGACAACCAGACGGCGTTCCCGGTCGCCGCCGGCACGCGCGTCAGGGTGCTGGCCGAGTCGGTGAGCCGCCGCCAGGTGCGGATCCTCGAGGGGCCGCTCGAAGGCCGCACCGGGTGGGTGGAGCACGAATTCCTGGCCCCCGACCCGCGGGCGAAAATGTGAGCCCTATTTTATCCCGTTGCGGTGCTGTTGCTGCAACACCGCCGGGTCGTCCATTCGCGGCGGGGGCTCGGGGTCGGCCGGATCCTTGGCCCTGGCCGGATCGAAGATTTCCGGCTCGGGCGAGATCGCGTCAAAGGGCGTGAAATCCGGGATGCTCGAAAAGCAGTCGCCGAGGTCGGCTGCGGTGGCATCGAACAGGTTCAGCGGGGGCAGGCCGAGAATCCGGAAGATCGTCTTGAGCAGGGCGGGAAAGCTTGCGTTGACCCGCGAGGCGTAATTTCTGCGCGCGAACGGGCCGGCGACAAGCAGCAGCGTGCGGTGGCTGTCGACATGGTCCACGCCGCCCTGCGCATCGTCCTCGGTGATGAAGACCGCCATGCTGCGCCACCATTTCGTCTTCGACAGGTACTCGATGATGCGGCCGAGTGCGTAGTCGTTGTCGGCCATGAAGGACGCCTGGAACGGGTAGCCGTCGCCGGGCCGGGGGCGCGCCAGATGGTCGTTGGGAAGGTGGATGTAGATGAACCGCGGCAGGTCCCTGCCCGTTTTGACATACAGCTCGTCGATCTCGCGGATGAAGGCGTCGGCGCGGTATTGGTCCGGAATATTCGTATTGTATTGCGGGTAATTGCGTGACGTGTTTTCCCGGAGCGGGCGCGGCATGGGCACGTTGGTGAGGAAGCGCGCGCCGGTGGGCATCATGCCCTCGCCCTCGACGACGCCGGCCAGCTCGAAGCCCTCGCCGAAGTTGCGGAACGGGATTCCGTGCCGCTCCAGGTGATGCCACAGCGCGCCCGCCTCGAGCTGCTCTTCGGGGTGCAGGCTCGAATTGCTCTGCGCGAACAGCAGCCTGCCCGGCGCGGTGGTGGGAAAACGGAAATCCTTTTGCCCGCCGTAGGCCGCCATAAGGGAGGATTCGGTCCAGGCGTTGGGAAAGGAGCCGACCAGCCAGTGGTGCCCGTCGACGCTCACCTCGCTGTCGGCGTAAAAATTGTCGCTGAAAGCGAACCGCTCGGCCAGGGCGTGATGGTTCGGCGTGATGTTGTAGAACTGCTTCTCGAGCCGCGTCTTCAGCGAATACTGGTCCATTTGCACCCACCCGCGGCGGCCGAAGCGGGCCAGCTCGGGCGCGGCGCGCAGCTCGCCGGAGGAGTCGCGCGCGAGGTCGCCGAAGACCTCGTCAAAGGTGCGGTTCTCCTTGACGATCAGCACGACGTGGCGCAGCTCGAGCGGCAGCGGGCGCGGGGTCTCGGCCGAGGGCAGGAACCCGTTGTTGGCCATCACCGCCTGGGTGTGGAAGGGCAGCGAGCGGTTCAGCGGCGCGTCGTACACGCTCAGCAGCCCCTGCCGCAGCTCGCCCTGGAAGCTGCGCTCGAGCGGGGCGGTTTTGGTCGCGTTGGGGCCTGTGCCAAGCCCCTTGGCGCTGGCCACGAAAACGCGTCCGCGGTCGACGGCCACCGCGGACGGCCACCACCCGGCGGGCAGATGCCCGATGAGGCGGTTCGCCGCCAGGTCGATGACGCCCACGGCGTTGATGCCCGCCTCGGCCGCCAGCAGCCGCCCGTTGGGCAGATCGAGCGCAAGCCCGACGGGCATGACGCCGCGGTATTGCTCGAGCCCCGGAATCCGGAGCTCGATCGTGGCCTTCACGAGCAGCGTCACCGCATCGATGACCGTGACCGTGTCCTGGTTGGCGTTGCTCACATAAATGGTCCCGGCCGTGGCGGCGATGCCGGAGGGGCTTGAGCCGCCGAGGCTCTCGGGGCCGAACGGCTTGCCCGTGCGGATGAAACGGAGCACGCGGGGCGCGCGCGGGTCGGCCACGTCAATGACGCAGAGCGAGTTGGACAGCTCGGTGTTCGGGTCGCCAAGGCCGGGGACAAACACCTCCTCGCCGCGCCCGTTCTGCCGGCGCGCGCCCGTTTCGGCCTCGCGCGAGGGGAACCCGAAGGCGGGAAACGGCAGGCCAGTCTCGCGGGCCGCCTCCGGGTCGGCGCCGGGCACGGGCTTGTACTCGAACATGCCGATGTTGGTGACATAAAGGCGCTTGCCGTCGGGCGACAGAGCAGCCTTGAACGGCAGGCGCCCGGTGCGGACGCTCGCGAGCATCCGCCCGGAGGAGGCGTCGAAAACGGCCACGCGGAAATTCGCCTGATCGACGACATACAGGACCCGCCGCCGCGCGTCGTAAGCCAGATCGCCGGAATAGCTGTCGCGCCAGCCGCCCTGGTTCAGCTCGAGCAACCGCTGCACCTGCCCGCCGGGCAGGCTGATTTCCCGCACGCGGCCCGAGTTGCCTTCCGAGGCGAACAGCCGCCTGTCGCCGGCAAAAGCGAGCCCCATGAACACGCTGCGCCAGTCGTCCTCGTCGCGGCTTGCTTTTTCCTCGCGGGTTTTCGTGCGAAGCTCGCGCGTGCGCCACGGCTCGCCGGACATGTCGAGAATGGTCAGCGAGAACCGCCCGGGGCCGCCATTGGCGGTCACGGCGAGCTTGCCGTCCGGGCTGACGGCCAGGCCGAAGGCGCCCGGCCCGGTGTTGAACTGCCGGCCGAGCGGCGTCAGAATGCGCCCGCCGGGGAGAATGGTTTCCGCGCCCGGCCGGCGCGCCGCGGTGCGCGTGCCCGCCGGGGGCCGGTAGTCCGCCGCATGGAGAGCGGCCGCGAGAATCACAGGCCACACGGCCCGCCAACAGGTGTTCACTTCTGATAGCCTGTCAAAGCGGAATCACCCGATGCAACGAAGGCAATTCCTTGCCATTCCGGGAGCAGCCCTGATGGACTCGTTCACCCCCGCCACCGAGGCGTCCCGCGCGCCCCGCTACTTCGTGTTGCAGCAATACTTCCTCAGGAACGGCAGCCAGCCCGGCCGCCTGCTGGCGTACCTCGAGAAAGGCCTTCTGGAGGCCGCGCGGCGGCTGAAGCTGCCCGCGCCGGCCGCCGTGCTGGAAGCGCTCGTCGCTCCCCATATGCCGCAGGTCGCCTGCGTCACGCCCTACGCAAGCCTGGAGGAGTGGGCGCAGGCGCGCTCGCGCCTGGCGGCCGACGACGGCTTCCGCAGCGCGGTGGCGGCGCTCGAACAGGATGCCGAGCCGCCGTTCGAGCATTATTCCGAGACGCTGCTCGAGGCAGCCGGCTACACCCCGCCGCTGCCGGAGAGCCTCCCGCCTGCGGCGCAGCCGCGCGTGTTCGAACTGCGCCTTTACCACAGCCCCACCGAGCGGCAGCTGAAGGCTTTGCACGAGCGCTTCGCCGGCCCGGAAATCCGCATTTTCCACCGCTGCGGCATCCACCCGCTGCTGTATGCGAGCACGCTGGCCGGGCCGCACAAGCCGAACCTCGTCTACCTGACGCCGTTCGATTCCCTCGCCGCGCGCGAGAAAGCCTGGAGCGCCTTCGCCGCCGACCCGGAATGGGTGAAGGTGCGCGCCGAATCCATCGCGCGCCACGGGCAGGTTTCCAGCGTGATCCAGATCTCGCTGTACCGCGCGGCGGCCTTCTCCCCGCTTCGCTGAGCGCCTGCGCGGCGCGCGCAGCCTCAGCCGGGCAGCAGCTTGGTGATGTCGTTGTAGAGGACGAACGCCACCACCATCATCAGGAACACGAAGCCGAGCTTGAAAACCGCCTCTTTGAAGGCGAGGCTGAGATCGCGGCGGATCAACATCTCGATCAGCAGCAGCAGGATCACGCCGCCGTCGAGGATCGGGATCGGGAGCAGGTTGAAGATGGCCAGATTCAGGCTGACCGTGGCCATCAGGTTGAGAAACGCGGACGCGCCTTCGCGGGCGGCTTCGCCCGACAACTGCGCGATGCGGATCGGCCCTTCCAGCGACCGGGCCGAGCTGCGGCGCTCCACGATCGACTGAAGGAACTGGAAGATCAGCGTGGCGCCCCGGGCGTTCTGCCGCAGAGACTCGCGCAGGGCTTCCGCCGGAGACAGCCGGACAAACTGCACGCGCGGGGACAGCTCGACGCCGATCATCCACCTCGGCCCGCTGCCGCCCTGCTCGGACAAGGCAGGCTGCAAGAGGACCGAATGCTGCCGCCCGTCGCGGACATACTCGATCTCGACCGGCTTGCCATCGCAATGGCGCAGGACGTCGTGAATGTCATACACCGTATAAATCGGCCTGCCGTTGATCCGGAGCAGAAGGTCGCCGCGTTTCAGGCCTTTCTTTTCCGCGTCCAGGCCGGGAACCAGCCCCCCGACCTCGATCTGGGTCCGCTCGGCCCAGCCTGCCATGCCGACGCCGCTGGCAGGGTCCAGCTCGGGCATCACCGCCAGGGAGATCTTCTCATCGCCGCGCTGAATCACGATCGGCAGCGGGCGGCCGGCGCTGACCACCTCGCGCATGACCACTTCTTCCCATGTCGGGTTGGTGCGGTTCTCGAGCTGGATGATGACATCGCCGGGCCGCAGGCCCGAGCGCGCCGCCGGGCTGCCGGGCTTCACATAGCCGATCACCGCCGGGCCGTTGGCGCTGGCCAGTTTCGGGTAGCGGACCATGTACAGGCCGGTGAGAAGGGCCACCGCCAGGATGATGTTCATGGCCGGGCCGGCCAGCACCACGATCAGCCTCTGCCACCGCGGCCGCGCCGTGAACCCGTCGGGGTCCGGCTCGTCGTTGGGCTGCTCGCCCGCCATCCGCACATAGCCGCCGAAAGGAATCCAGGCGATGCGGAACTCCGTTTCGCCCCAGCGGAAGGCGGCCAGCTTCGGCCCGAAGCCGATGCTGAAGGTCGCCACGCGGATCCGGAAGAAGCGTGCCGCCCAGTAGTGCCCCAGTTCGTGGATGATGATCATCACCCCGATGAGCACCAGCAGCCACCAGATGTTGTGTAAGAGAGCCATGCCGCCGTTCCTGTCTTGCCTCTGTCAGGCCATCACTCGCGCGCCAGCCCGCTCGCGCGCCACCGCCGCCGCCACCGCGCGCGACTGCCGGTCGATCTCCAGCAGTTCGGCGATGCTGCCGGGCTCCGTGGGCGGGACGCGCGAAAGGGTTTCTTCGACCACTTCTGCAATGGCGGGAAAAGAAATCTCGTTCCGCAGGAAAGCCTCCACGGCCACCTCGTCGGCCGCGTTCAGCGTGCAGCCGGCCGAGCCGCCTGTCCGCTGCGCCTCATAAGCCATGCGGAGCAGCGGGAACCGCTCGAAGTCGGGCGGGTGGAAGTCCCACGTGCGCGCCTGCCGCCAGTCGAGCCGGGGCACGGGCGCCTCCAGCCGCTCGGGCCAGGTCAGCGCGTACTGGATGGGCATCCGCATATCGGTGGCGCAGACCTGCGCGATCACGCTGCCGTCGTTGAACTCCACCATGGCGTGCACGGTCGATTGCGGATGGATCACCACTTCCACCTGCGACGGATCCAGCCCGAACAGCCAGCAGGCTTCGATCACTTCGAAGCCTTTGTTCATCAGCGTGGCCGAATCGACCGTGATCCGCGGGCCCATCTTCCATGTTGGATGGTTCAGGGCCTGCTCCGGAGTCACTCGTTGCAAATCTTCCCTGGGGGTGTTGCGAAACGGGCCGCCGGAGGCGGTGAGAATCAGCTTGCGGACATCCGCGCGCGCACCGGCGCGCAGGCACTGGTGCGCGCCGTTGTGCTCGCTGTCGATGGGAATGAGCTCGGCCCCGTGCCGGGCCACGGCTTCCATCACCAGCCGGCCGCCCGCCACCAGGGTTTCCTTGTTGGCGAGCCCCACGCGCTTGCCGTGCCGGGCCGCCTCGTAGGTGGCCTCCAGGCCGGCCACGCCCACGATGGCCGACACGACGACATCGGCCTGCGGGGCGACCGCCACCTGAACGTAGGCCTCCGGGCCGGCCAGCAGTTCGGGCACCTTGGCGCCCCGGGCGAGAAGCGCTTCCCGCAGGCGGTCCAGATCGGCCGCCTCCGCCACCACCGCCGCTTCCGGCTCGAACTCGGCCACCTGGCCGGCCAGCGCCTCGATGTTCCTGCCGGCAACCAGGGCGAAAACGCCGAACCTGTCCCGGTTGCGGCGGATCACGTCCAGCGTGCTCTGCCCGATGCTGCCGGTGGAACCAAGGAGCGTGATTCGCTGCATACCCGCGCGTCCGCCATCATAACACCCTCGCCGTCCCGCATCGCAGTTCATGTTAAACCCCGGCCCTCCTGCTTCTCCGCCACCTGTTTGATGCGCCAGCCCCGGGCGCCGTATCCTCCATGAGCGGCCGCAGCCGGATGCGAGCCCCGCCGCAGCGGGCCGGCGACAGCGTCCGCCGCGCAGGAGCGGATCCGGTGAAGAAGCAGAAACGGGGGGCAGCCACATCCGCTGCTCTAGCGGAACTCGAGCCAGACCAGCTCGCCCGCGGCCGGCTCCGGCTTCGGCGGCGCGGGCCTGGCGCGGACCGGCGCCTTCTTCGCCGGGGCTTTCTTCGCGCTTTTTGCGGCCTCCCTTTTCGGGGGCGCCGGCGGCGGCTCCGGTTTGACTTCTTTGGCTTCCGCCGCGGCGGGCCCGGGCGCGGGCGCAGCGGCCTTGACGTAGCCGGCCGCGACCTCGGGCGGCGGCTGCTGCGGCCCGCAGACAAACTCGCGCCGGCCCGCCGTCTTGCCCCGCAGCATCACGAGCTGCGGCTTGTCGGTTTCGAGCACGACCACTTCGGCCGGCGTGCGCGCGGTGCGCGGCCTGACCTCGATGCGGAACCGCAGCCGCTGCGTTTCGCAGTCGATGGCCACCAGCCGGCCTTCCACCCGGGCGTCGCCTTCGCGCGGCTGCCAGCCCGCCGGGGTCTTGACCGCCGGCGCGGGAGGCGGGGGCGTTGCCGGCCGCGATTCGATCTCGCGGGCCAGCGCGCGCGCCATCTCGCCCTGCTCCGCCGTGGCTGCGGTCAAGGCCGCCCGCAGCGCCGCTTCGCGCGCCCGGGCGCGCTCGCCGGCGGCCAGCAGCGCCCGCCCGAGCGCCTCCCAGGCCGGGCTGCGCTGCGGCTCGAGCGCCGCCGCCCGGGTGAGGCACTCGGCCGCCTCGGCCGCGCGGCCCTTGGCGAGCAGCCAGTTGCCGAGGACCAGCCAGGCCTCGGCATACTCCGGCGCTGCGGCGACAGCCCGCCGCAGTGACTGCTCAACGAGCGCATCCGGTCCGCCTGTGTCGCGCACGAGCATGGCATATTCGAACTGCGTCCGCGCCGAGCCGTCCCCGTAGGCGATGGCCCGCTCGAGGTGCTCGCGCGCGGCGGCATAATCGGCCCGCCGCAGCGCCAGCATTCCTGCCAGCGTGTGGGCCGGACCGCTTTCGGGGTGCTTGCGCAGGATCTCCTGCGACAACTGCAAAGACTGGCTCTCCTTGCCGTCCGCCAACAGGCATTCGGCGCGCACAATGTCGGGCAGAGGCGGGGGAAGCGGCTCCCGCGCCGGCGCCGGAACCGCCGGCGCCGACGGCACGGGGCGGATGTCCGGGGCGGCGTCGGCCGGCAAGCGGACGTTCATCTGCTTCGCCTTTTCCATGGCCTCCCCCAAGGCAATCCCGTAAGTCTCCTGAAAGGCCCCGTCCACGCTGCGTCCGGTTTCGAGCAGTGCAAGCAGCGCCGCCATGCGGGCCGCGCCGCCGCCTTCCAGCATCATCCATCGGACCACCGCCCAGCTCTGGGCGTAAAACGTGGCGGCCGCTTCGCCCTCGGGCTGCGGCCCGCCAGCGGACAACTGCGCCGGCTCGAACCATGGAGAGCGCGCCAGCCGCTCCCGGTAGCCCTGCGGCGCGCGGCCCAGCCGGAGCGCGCGTCCGTCAAACTCCAGGGTGGAGTAATACTCCGCCAGACCCTCGTCCAGCCAGGGCGGCGGCGCGGCCCGCCGCCGGCGCAGCAGCCAGTGCACCAGCTCGTGGCGCAGGATGCGCGGCGTCTCGCCGCCGGAGTCGGCCACGATCATCCGGCTACGCTCTCCTCCCGAAACCAGCAGCCCGCGGTGGCCCTGCCCGCGGCGGAAAGGAGCGAAGTCGCGGTCCGAGCCGAACAGCACGATCTGCGGCGGCGTTGCCGCCGCGCCCGCCGCCGGCGCCAGCTCCGGGGCAGCCTGCCGGAGCAGCTCCGCCGTTTCGGCCGCCAGCCGCAGCGCGGATTCCCCCCGCCGCTGGCCGGCATCCGTGACGAGCTCCCATGCGCCGGCCTGAAAGCGGTACCATTGGGAAGAGGCCGCGCTCAAACTCAACAGGAAGGCGGCGCATGCGCCGGCCATTGACAATTTCTCCAGTCGGTTCACGGTCGGGAAGAATGAGCCGGATAGAAACTTTGAATTGGACGCCGCTCCAGCCTGTTTTTATCCTACAATTACTGTGGCCTCCGTACCTCTGATGGACTCGTTGCCCAGCGAAGTTTCCCTGTTGCACCGCATCAGCAGCATCGTCGCCTCCAACCGGTCGGTGGACGAGATGCTCGGGGAGATCATCGGCATGACAGTGCAGGTGACCGGGTGCGACGCCTGCCTCGTCTATCTCATCGAGCCTTCCACCGGCGAGGTCGTGCTGCGCGCCTCGCAGGTGCCGCACGCGACCGAGATCGGCAACCTCACGGTGGCGGCCGGCCAGGGCCTGACCGGCTGGGTCATTCAGCACAAGAGCGTCGTCGCGCTGCCGGAGAAGGCTTACCAGGACAAGCGTTTCATCCGCCTGCCCGGCCTCGTCGAGGACACTTACGAGGCGTTTTGTTCCGTCCCTCTGGTGTCCAGCGGCGAAGTCATCGGCGTCATCAACGTCCACCACAAGGACAGGCACGACTACACGCCGGAAGAGATCGCCCTGCTCACCTTCGTCGGCGAGCAGATGGGCGGTGCGCTGGCGCGGGCGCGGCTCCAGGAGGAAAACACGCGCCTTGCGGCCGAAGCCGAAGAGATGCGCAAGCAACTGGAGACGCGCAAGCTGGTCGAGCGCGCCAAGGGGATCCTCCAGTACAAGTTCCATCTCACCGAAGAGGAGGCCTATCTGCGGCTGCGCAACGAAAGCCGCCGGCTGCGCCGCCCGATGCGCGATCTGGCCGAGGCCATCATCCTCACCGAGGAGCTTTCGCGCAAGGCCGCCGAACCCGGCGCGCACTCGGCCGAGGCCGAAGGCGACTGAGCCGCGGCCTGCTACACTCGGAATTTGCGCCCGTTCCAGCCGCTGTTTCGCAATCCTCATCTGGCCACCCTGGCGGGCAACTTCTGGCCCCGCCCGCTGGATGAGGCGCGCTTCCCCACGCGCGCCGTCATTTACGAAACCGAGCCGGGCACAGGCATCCTTGTCGAGGAGAACCGCCCGGCGGGCATGGCGCGCGGCGAGGTGCTGCTGGTGCACGGCCTCGAGGGCTCCAGCCGCAGCGGGTATCTGGTGTCTCTCGCCCAGTGCCTGCTGGAGGCCGGCTACGCCGTGCACCGCATGAACCTGCGGGGCTGCGGCCTGAGCGAGCCGCACTCGCCCACGCTTTACCACTCCGGGCTGACCGCCGACGCCCGCCGCATTCTCGAACAATGGCGGGCCGAGGGCCGCGGGCCGCGCTTCCTTGCCGGCTTCTCGCTGGGCGGCAACGTCGTTCTCAAGCTCGCCGGCGAGCTGGGCGAAGACGCCTCCGCGCTGGTGGAGGGCGTGGCGGCCGTCTCCACGCCTGTCGACCTGCACGCCTGCGTGCGGCGCATCCTCGCGCCGGAGAACCGGATCTACCACCAGAAGTTCGTGCGCAGCCTCCGCCGCCGCTACGCCCGGCGCCACCGCATGGATCCGCAACGCTTCCCGGACCCGGGGCTGAAAACAATTCGCACCATTTTTGATTTCGACGACCGCATCACCGCGCCGTTCTTCGGCTTCGGCGGCGCGCCAGACTACTATGCGACGCAATCCGCGCTGCGCTTCACGCGGGCGATCCGCGTGCCGGCGCTGCTCGTCCAGGCCGAGGACGACCCGATGATCCCGTTCGGGCTGTTTTCCTCGCCCGAGATCCGCTCGAACCCGCAGATCCGCCTGCTCGCAGTGCAGCACGGGGGGCATCTGGGGTTCCTCGCCCGCGGCGCGCACCGGTTCTGGCTCGACCTCGTGCTGCGGGACTGGTTCGAGGCATTGCGGAACAAAGTGCCCCCCGCCATCGTATCCACCTGATGGATGACCCGTTTTGTCCAAATCCAGGAGGCGTTCGGCATCGCCGTGGCCAACCTGCGGTCGGCCAAGCTGCGCAGCGCGCTCACCCTGCTCGGCATCATTCTCTCCACGACCACGCTGATCGCCGTGATGAGCGTCATTCACGGCATGGACGTCTATGTCGCGGAGAAGATCGCCGACCTCGGCGCCAACGGCTTCACCGTGGTGCGCTTCGCCTTCATCGGCGACTGGGACCCGAAGAAATTTCTCGAGCTGCTGCGGAAGAACCCGGAACTCCGGCCTGACGAATTCGACTTCATCCGCGAGCGGGCCACGCTGTTGAAGGAAATCGGCATGTCGGCCTCGGCGCGCGGCGATGCCGCCTGGGGGAACCAGCGGCTGGAAGACGTGCGCGTGATCGGCGCCACGGCGAATTTCCACCTGATCAGCAGCGTGCAGGTGGAAAGCGGGCGCTACCTGAGCGAGGGCGACGTGCAGGGCCGCCGCATGGTCGCCTTCATCGGCGCGGACTTGCGCGACGAGTTCTTCGAGGGAATCGACCCCGTGGGCAAGACGATCCGCATCAACGGCAAGCCCTACGAGGTGATCGGCGTGGCGAAGCGGCTGGGCAGCGTGTTCGGCCAGTCGCAGGACAGCTTCGTCCACATCCCGCTGTACACGTTCTTCAAGGAGTTCAGCGCCCGCCGCTGGCTCAGCTTCAACTGCCTGGCAGTGGACCGCGAACACTTCCAGGACGCCATGGACGAGGTGCGCGCGCTGCTGCGCGCCAGCCGCAGGCTCCCGCCGCAGCGCGAGGACAACTTCATGATGTTCACCTCGGACACGATCATGGGCGCGTGGGACCGCCTCACCGGCGCCATCGCCGCCACGGCGATGGCCGTGGTGAGCGTGTTCATGGTGGTGGGCGGGGTGGTCATCATGAACATCATGCTCGCCGTGGTCACCGAGCGCACGCAGGAGATCGGCATCCGCAAGTCGCTGGGGGCGCGGCGCAGCGACATTCTCTGGCAGTTCCTCATCGAGTCCGCGGTGCTGGCGAGCGCCGGCGGGCTCATCGGCGTCCTGCTGGCATGGGCGGTGGCCATCGTGGTCCGCCAGACGACGCCCATCCCCATGGCGCTGCCCCTGTATTCGGTCGCGCTCGGCGTCGGACTCTCGGCGGCCGTCGGCCTGTTCTTCGGCATCTACCCGGCGCGGCAGGCGGCGCGCCTGGATCCCATCGAAGCGCTGAGGGCGGAAAAATGAAGGCGCGCTTCCACAGCCTCGCCCTGATCCTCGCCGGCATCCGCCTGGCGCTTGCCACCATCCGCGAGCACAAGCTCCGCAGCTTTCTCACCGTGCTCGGCGTCATCATGGGCACCGGAACCATCATTGGCGTCGGCAGCATCCTCACCGGCTTCGACGGGGCCGTCACCAGCGTCATCCGCAGCCTCGGCACGGACACGATCGTCGTGTTCAAGTTCAAGATCGGGGTCCAGTTCGGCCGCCGCTCGCGCGAAGAGCTGCTGCGCAAGCCGCTCACCTACGAAAACGCCCTGGCCATCCAGGAGCGCTGCCGCTCGGTGGCGGCGGTCAGCCCCTATCTGTTCCCGAACTGGAACGTCATTCACCGCGCCCGGTACAAGAACAACGAGGTGCTTCAGATCGACCTCGGCGGCACGGACGAGAAATACGCCCAGGGCGGACAGGCCGAGATGATGGCCGGCCGCTTTTTCACCGAGTTCGAGAACCTCCGCCGCGTGCCCGTGGCCGTGATCGGCGAGGACGTCTACAAGAGCCTGTTCTCCGGCCTCGACGCCATCGGCAAGACCATCCAGGTCGACGGCCACAGCTACGAAGTGATCGGCGTGATGAAGCGGCCCGCCAACTCGTTCCCGGGCCAGCAGGACAACCGCGTGCTGCTGCCCTATCACACGATGCGGAAGCTCGAGCCCGGGGCCACCGAGCACATGCTGATCGTCGTGGCCCATCCGGGCATGGTTTCCCAGGCCATCGAGGAAGTGCGCGGCGTTCTGCGCCAGGAGCGGCGCCTGAAGTATAACGAGCCGGACAACTTCAGCCTCAGCACCGCCGAGCAGATGATCGAGGAGTTCCGCCAGGTCACCAGCGTCACCGCGCTCGTGATGGTGGTGCTGTCCTCGATCGGGCTGCTGGTGGGCGGCATCGGCGTGATGAACATCATGCTGGTCTCGGTGACCGAGCGGACGCGCGAAATCGGCATCCGCAAGGCGATCGGGGCGCGCCGGCTCGACATCGTCGTGCAGTTCCTCACCGAAGCCGTCGTGCTCACCTTCGCCGGTGGCCTGTTCGGGATGATGCTGGGGTGGATGGTTTCGAAGGCCGCCAGGTTTGCCTTCCCGAACCTGCCGACCAGCGTCCCGCTCTGGGCCGCGCTGCTCGGCGTCGCCGTCAGCGTGGGCGTCGGCCTGTTCTTCGGGCTGTGGCCTGCGGCCAAGGCGGCGCGGCTCGACCCGGTGGAGGCGTTGCGATACGAATAGCCCCGGCTGATATGCTGGTTGCCATGTGGCGTCTGTTGTGGGCCGGCGTGTTTTGCGCATTCCTTGCGTTCGGGCAGGGCAAAGGCGCGGGCAAGGCCAATCCGCGGAAACACGACAACCCGCCCGCAAAGGCCGCGAAGCAAACCTACCCGGCCTTTCGCGACGCGGAGATCCGCATTCTGCTTGATTTTTACCGTCCCGGCTCGGGACACCTGCCGCCGGGCATCGCGCGCAAGGGCGAGTTCCCGCCCGGCATCATGAAGCAGCTGGCGCGCGGCAAGGGCCTGCCGCCCGGCCTTGCGGCGAAACTCGAGCCCTTGCCGGAGCCGCTCGCCCGCCAGTTCCCGCCGCCTCCGCCCGGCTATCGCCGGGCGCTGTGCGGCAACTTCGCGCTGCTGCTTGAGGATTCCAGCCTCCTCGTGGTTGACATCGTGAATCTGGCGCCCTGAGATTCCGCGCGCAACCTCCGCGCCCGCCGATCGTAATGCATGTATGCGAAGAGCGGCCGTGTTCGCTCTGGCGCCGCTTCTCGGCGCAATCACGGCGGCGCAGTGCCCGGACGCGCCTCCGCTGGAAGAGATCCTCGCGCGCCTCGCGGCCAACCAGGAGCGGGCGGTGGAAGCGCGCCGGACAGTCGTGTACCAGCAGGAAACGCGGGTCCGCTTCCTGCGCGCCAATGGCAAAGTCGCGCGGGAAGAGCGCCGCGTGTATCTGGTCGCTCCCACGCCCTCGGGGACGGAAAAGAAACTCGAGCGGTTCGAAGGGCGATACGAACACAAGGGCCGGCTGCTCGCCTATGACAAGCCGGGCTTCACTTACAAGGACCTGGATCTGGACGGCGAGCTGATCGAAGACCTCACCGCGGACCTCGTCAACGACCGCAGTGCGCGCGACGGGATCGCCGCAGACCTGTTCCCGCTCACGCGCCGCGAGCAGCGCGGCTACCGGTTCACTCTGGTCGGCTGCCGCGTTCTGGCCGGCCGCCCGGCGCTCCTTCTCCGCTTCGAACCGCGGCGGGAAAGCGAAGGCGAGACGAAGCCCTGGGCCGGCGAAGTGTATGTCGATCCCGACGAGTTCCAGCCGCGCCTTGTTTCCACGCGTCTCGCCTGGAAGGTGCCCGCGGCCGTGCGCATCCTGCTGGGCGTCAGCATCCGCCAGCTCGGCTTCCATGTCACCTTCGCGAAAGCGGGCGAGGGACTGTGGTTCCCCGCCACTTATGGCACGGAGTTCGGACTCAGGGTGCTGTTCGGCTACCGGCGGAACATCACCATGAACGTCGTCAACTCGGCCTTCCGCCGCACGTGCGTCGAGAGCTCGATCGCCTTCCCCGGCGAGCCCGCCGGGCCGTGAGCCGTTGAACGCCGTTCAAGGATTTGCATTCCGCCCCGGGGCGATGGTACGATGCCCCCACGCACCGTAACGGGTTATGAAAACGGGTGAGGGCATCAGCGCCTTTTTCCCTGCCTACAACGACGGCCCTTCTCTGCCCGGGCTGTTGCGCCGCGCCTTTGCGGCGCTGGAACGCGCCACGGACGACTTTGAAGTGATCGTCGTCAACGACGGCAGCCGGGACGACACCGCCGCCGTGCTTGAGCGCATGCAGGCCGAGCTGGGGCCGCGACTGCGCATCGTCACTCACGAAACCAACCGCGGCTATGGCGGGGCGCTCCGCAGCGGCTTCGCCGCGGCCACCAAGGACCTGGTCTTTTACACCGACGGCGACGGCCAATACGACCCGGCGGAGATCCATCTGCTGCTCGAGAAGTGGGGGCCGGAAGTCGGGCTGGTCAACGGCTACAAAACGCTGCGGCAGGACCCGTGGCACCGCGTCTTCATCGGCCATGTGTACAACCGCGTGGCGCGGTTCCTGTTCGGCATCCGCATCCGCGACATCGATTGCGATTTCCGCCTGATCCGCCGCGCGCTCGTCGAAAACGTGCAGCTCGAATCGACCTCCGGCACCATCTGCGTGGAGCTGGTCCGCAAGATCGAGATGACCGGCTGCGGCGTCGCTGAAGCCCCGGTGAGCCACTACCCGCGCCTGCACGGGCGGAGCCAGTTTTTCCGCTGGCGCTCTTTGCTGACCACTGCGAGGCAGTTCGCGCGCCTTTACTGGAAGCTTGTCCTGCGGCCTTTCCTTGCCGGCGCCGTGCGCTCGGCGGCCTCGGCCTGCGCCGTGTCTGCCGGAAAGAAAACGGCCCTCTGAGAGGGACTCCTGCTCAAGCCCGCTTGCGCGCCAGCACGATCGCCGATTGCCCGGCCGGAAACGAGCCTCCGCGGCCGATCCACCACGCCTCCAGCCGCAATGGGGCGTACAGAACCCGCTCGAGCCATGCCGGCCCCAACCGGACGCCGCTTGCCGGCGGCGCCTGCACGAGCGGCTCCCAGAGGCGGAATTTCGCCAGCGCCACGGGCAGCAGCAGGCTGTTGGCGTAAGTCTGGCGCCGCACTTCGAACCCGGCCGCGCGCAGCCCCTCGCCGAGGCGGGACAGCGTCACACGCTGGCGCTCGTTGACAAACTGCGAATGGCGGCTGCGGAGCCAGCCGAAGGCCGAGGCGCGCACAAACAGCCAGCCTCCCGGGCGCAGGCACCGGGCGAATTCTGCAAACGCCGTTCTCTCCTCGCCCGGCTCGAGATGGGCGATCACGTCGAAGCAGGTGATCAGATCGAAACTGCCCCGGCGGAACGGAAGCTGCCGGATGTCGGCCCGCACGAACGGGCCGGGCAGCGCGCGGCGCCGCGCCAGCGCGAGCGCCTCCCCGGCGAAATCCAGGCACGCGACGCGCCAGCCGAACGTGCGCGCCATCCATTCGGCGTTGGCGCCCGTGCCACAACCGGCGTCGAGCACATCGGCGACGTTCGGGGAAAGGTGGCGCACGGCGATGCGGCGGAAGATCTCGCGCATGCCGCGGAACCACCACATGCGCTCTTCCGCCGCAGCCAGGTTCAGGAACTCGGCCGGGTTCATGGGGAGAGTGCTTCCGCTGATGATAGCGGAAAGCCGCAACGCCGCGCCTCAGCCCAGCCACAAGGGGCGGATGTGGCGATCGAAGAGGTTCAGCGTCACATTGCGCGACACCGTGTCCTCGCAGGCGCGCACGAGCGCGAGGTAGCGTTCGCCCATCTTTGCCGCGATCTTGTAGCCGACGTGCAGCAGTTGCCGCAGGTGCGGGTTGAAGTCCGGGCACCGGGGATCGTGCCGCAGCGCGGCGGCGAACCGCTGCGCATCCCACCGGGCCACCGTCTGCGGCGAGGGCAGCTTCGACGGGTCGATGTCAATCACCGCCGCGTAAGGCGCGCACAATTCCTCGCGGTGCGCGCAAGCCTCGGCGTAGATCTCCTTCGCCAGCGCCAGCCCTTCGCCGCCCGCTTCGGCCAGCCCGATCAGCTCTTCGAGCCACGTGGTGCCGGCGGTCTTCAGATGCAAGCCCGCGCCCGTCCGCGCGAGCACCCGGCCGATGACAGGATACAGCGAAAACTTGTCGCTGCCGGAATGCACGCTGAGCTTCAGGTGCGCCGGCAGCCCGTAGCGGTCCGCCGCGAGACGGATGGCGGCGATGTCGGCTTCGAACTCGCGCTCGAACTGCGCCACGTCGCCCACATAGTCCACGCCCTTGTTGAAGCGTCCGGTGAATTTCGGCGCGATCGTGTCCGCGGGCACGCCCTCGCGCGCCAGCGCCGCCAGGATCACGAACAACTCGTCGGGCGTCTGCGGCGCGTCGGTTTCATCCATCGAGACCTCCGTGATGAACGCGCCCCGGCCTTTCGCTGTTTCGATCCTGCGGTAGATGCGCGCCGCCTCTTCCACCGCAGCCAGATACTTGCCGGCGATGCGCCTGACCGCATCCGGGGTCAGCCCGAACGCGCCGCCGCAGCCGCCCGCCTCCGCGCAGAAGGCGTCGAGCGAGGCCGCCGCTGCCGGCTTGCCAATGGAGTCCGCCACATCGATGGTGAAGAAATCGCTGGGCGCGAGAAACGCATCGACGGTCTCCAGCCGGATGTGGTCGGCGTCGACAAAATACGCGCCTCGCCACCCGAGGGCCGCCACGGCGGCGTCCGCCTCGCGCCGCACGTCCGCCGGCGCGCTGCCGACGATGGAGTGCTCGCGGTGGCTCTTGTTCCACACGGGGGTGATTTCCACGCCGGATTCCAGCGCCCTCAGGCAGGCCGCCAGCTGCGCCTTGCCTTGCTGGCCGAAGCGGTCGCCCATGCCGAGAGAGAAGCGTCCGAGAGATTTTGTATTGCGCATCGCCATGCACTAACATATCAGTGTCAGGACTCCCATGGAACCACACAACGAGACCTTCATGACTCCGGCCGAAGCGTTTTCCCTTTCCGGCGAGCTTGCGCTCATCACCGGGGGCGCCACCGGCATCGGACGCGCCATTGCGCAGGCCTTTGTTCTCAGCGGCGCGCGAGTCGTCCTCGTGGGGCGGCGGCGCGAGCTGCTCGAAGAGGCGGCCGCCGCGCTCGGGCCGGCCGCGGGCTGGGCCGTTCATGACGTCGCCGACACGGCGCACGTGCCGGCGCTGGTCGAGGACGTCCGCTCCCGCTACGGCGATGTGAGCATTCTCGTCAACAACGCCGGCCATCACCTGAAGAAGTCGATTGAGGAAACCGAGGAGGCCGAGTTCCGCCGCATGATGGACACGCACGTCACCGGCGCGTATGCGTTGACGCGCGCCTTCATCCCGCCGATGATCGGCAAGCGGCGCGGCCAGATCCTGTTCACGGCCTCGATGACATCGTTTTTCGGCCTCTCGCGGGTGTTCGCCTACTCGACGGCGAAGTCGGCCTATCTGGGCATGGTGCGCTCGCTGGCCGTGGATCTGTCGCCGAAGGGGATCCGCGTGAACGCGATCGCGCCGGGATTCATCGAGACAGACATCACGCGCAAGGCGTTTGAGGCGGATCCGGCGCGCAAGGAGCGCGTACTGAGCCGCACGCCGCTCGGCCGCTTTGGCACGACGGAAGATGTCGCCTGGGCGGCGGTTTATCTTTGCTCGCCGGCGGCGCGGTTCATCAACGGCGTGGTGCTGCCCGTCGACGGCGGCGTGCTCATCGGCTTCTGAGACCCGGTTTGCGCGTCCTGCGGGGCAAGCGATTCCCAGAAGCGGGCCATGTCCGCGGCCAGCGGCGCATGGAACCGGATGGTTCCCCGGTCAAGCTCGAAGACGAGCTCTTCGGCGTGCAACATGTGCCGCTCGGCGCCGAGCTGCCGGTGCAACCGTTCGGTGTAGCCGCGGCGGATGAATTCGAGAAACAGCGTCTCGTCGGGGCCATAGAGCTTGTCGCCGGCAACCGGGTGGCCGATGGCGGCCGCGTGGACGCGGATCTGGTGCAGCCTGCCGGTTTCCGGCTCGACGCGGGCGAGCGTCTTGCCGCCGCGCCAGTCCAGGGGGATGAATTGCGTGCGCGCGGGCTGGCCGTCTTCCCGAACCGCCTGCTTGAGAAACACGGCGGATGCGGGCGCGCGCCCGATGGGCAGATCGACGAGGCGCGGCTCGCGGAGCTCGCCTTCGAGGACCGCCAGGTACCGTTTGCGGACGCGGCCGGCCTGGATTGCCCGCTGCATGAGGCTGCCCGCCTCGCGGCGGCGCGCCAGCACGACGATGCCGCTGGTTTCCCGGTCGAGCCGCGAGGGCATGTGCAGCACGGCCTCGCCCAGGTATTCGCGCGCGGCGCCCACGAGGCTCGACCACGGGCCGTGTTTCGATGGGTGGCAGACGACGCCCGCCGGCTTGTTGACGGCCAGCCAGTCGGCGGTTTCTGCGAGGATCCAGCTCCGCAGCTCCTCCGGCGTGATCATCCAGCCCGTCTCCGTCCTGGGCACACCCCCAGTTTAGAGAAATGGGGTCAGACACCCAATGCACCTTTTCCACCCTGCATTTTCAACGCCCAAAATGGGGTCAGACACCCAATGCACCATTTCGTCCCCCGCGGCCAAATGATGTGCCGTCGGCGCAACGCGGCAAGAAGCAGGGACGCAGGCGCCTGACCCGATTTATATGGGGGCAGAGGTGTCTGACCCCATTTTTGGGCTTGCGGCGGGCGGCCGGCACAGGTTAAAAGAGAAGATCACCCATGGCGGAGCCACTCCCGGTCGACACCCGGGCCCAGGATCTCTCGGTAAAACGCGCGCAGGTGGATTTTCACAATTTCGCCTCGCTCGGCCAGCCGGAGCGCGTCCTGGCGGCCTACGCCGACGAGAACGTGCGCCGGGCGGCCATCCTTTCGGCGCACCAGGATTTCGTCCCCTCGCTGAGCCCCTTCCTCGAGATCGGGGCCAACGCGGGGCACACCTCCTACATGCTGGCCAACCGGTTCGGCGCAGATGGGTACGCGCTGGACATTTCAGCTGACGCGCTGCGCCACGGGCGCTACCTGCGCACAGCGTGGAACCTGCACCGCAGCCCCGTTCTCGTGGCCGGCGATGCGACGCGGCTGCCTTTCCGCGACTCGTCGATCGCCTTCGTGGCGGGCTTCCAGATGCTGTCGCAATTCCTGGACATCGATGCCGTGCTGCGCGAGGTGCATCGCGTGCTCGCGCCGGGCGGCGTCTACTTCTTCGCCGAAGAGCCGATCCGCCGCATCCTTACGCTGCGCTTCTACCGGGCGCCCTACCCGGAGCAGATGAACGGGCTCGAGCGCGCCTTGCACCGCTGGGGCCTGCTCGACTACATCGCCGCCGACGTCATCGGCGCCTGGCAGGAAGAGTCGTTCGGCATCCGCCAGAACCACCGTTACGGGCTCCGCGACTGGCTTGCCATCATCGGCCGCTATTTCCCCGAAAGCCGGGTTCTGACCTTCCCCCGCGTCTCGGGGTGGGCCAACCGGCTCGTCGCCGGCCTTTTGCGCCTGTATCCCGGCTACACGGATGCGCGCGCCGCGCGCTTTCTCGGCGGCACGCTCGCCGCATTGTGCAGGAAGCCCGGCTCCCCGCCAGCGCAGTTGTCCCTTAAGCAGGCTCTCGCCTGCCCGGACTGCCTGGCCTCCCTGCCTTGGGATGACCGCGAGCTGCGCTGCCCCTCGTGCGGCTTTGCTGCGCCGCTCGAGGACGGCGTTTTCAACCTGCTGCCCTCGAAACTTCGCGAAGAGTTGTATCCCGGCGTGCGGCCCGACAATCTCGATTTCTCCAAGCCGGGCCACGAGGAAGGGCTGCTGGAGGGCTTCCACCAGCTGGAAGGCGAGTTCGGCAACCGCTACCGCTGGATCGGCCCCCGCGCGCGCCTGCGCCTGAAGCCGACGCGGCCGGGCGCGGCCGCACTTCGCCTGCAAGGCTATTCGCCGAGCCACGCCCGCATCGAGCTGAAGGCCAACGGGGCGCCGCTCGGCTCCTGGCGCCTCGAGCGCACCGGCCTGTTCGTGATCGAGACAGCGCTGCCGCCTGCGGAGGAATACACCGTGGAGATCGCCGCCTCCCCGGTATTCCGGGCCGAAGGGGACGAGCGCGAGCTGAGCGTCAATTTCTCGCTGGTCCGGCTCCAATACCGCTGAGTCCGGGGGCGGCGAGCGCCGCCCCGTCCTGACGCTACATGTTTTCGATAATCGCCTGGCCGAACTCGCTCGTCTTCAGCTTCGTGGCGCCTTCCATCAGCCGGTGCAGGTCGTAGGTGACCCGCTTCTGGCGGATGGTCTCCGTGATGCCTTTCTCGATGAGTTGCGCCGCCTCCTTCCAGCCGATGAACTCGAACATCATCACGCCGGAAAGGATGAGGCTCGACGGGTTCACCACGTCCTGGCCGGCATACTTGGGCGCGGTGCCGTGCGTGGCCTCGAACACGCCGTGTTCGTCGCCGATGTTGGCGCCGGGGGCCATGCCGAGCCCGCCCACCTGCGCCGCGGCCGCATCGGAAAGGTAGTCGCCGTTGAGGTTCGGCGTCGCCAGAACGTCGTATTCGTCGGGCCGAAGCAGCAGCTGCTGGAACATGGAGTCTGCGATGCGGTCCTTGATGATGATCTTGCCATCCGGCGGGTTGGCGCCCGCTTCCGCCTCGGTGACCACCTGGCCGGCGAACTCGTCGCGGGCCACCTCGTAGCCCCAGTCGCGGAAGGCGCCCTCGGTGAACTTCATGATGTTGCCCTTGTGGACGAGCGTCACGCTCTTGCGCCCGTTTTCGATGGCGTAGCGGATGGCGCGGCGGACCAGCCGTTTGGACCCTTCCACGCTGATCGGCTTGACGCCGATGCCCGAGTCCGGGCGCACCTTCACGCCCATCTCTCTGGCGAGAAATTCGATGACTTTCGCGGCCTCCGGCGTTCCCTGTTTCCACTCGATTCCGGCATAAACATCCTCGGTATTTTCGCGGAAAATGACGATATCGACCAGCTCCGGGCGCTTCATCGGCGACGGCACGCCCGGGTAATATTTCACCGGGCGCATGCAGACATAGAGATTCAGGAGCTGCCGCAGGCTGACATTCAGGCTGCGGATGCCGCCCCCTACCGGCGTGGTCAAGGGGCCCTTGATCGCCACCCGGAAGCGCTGGATGGCTTTCAGGGTGTCGTCCGGAAGCCAGGTGTTGAATTTCTGATACGCCTTTTCGCCGGCGAAGACTTCGAACCAGACGACCTTTCTCTGTCCGCCGTAGGCTTTTTCCACCGCGGCGTCGAAAACGGCCTTCGACGCGCGCCAGATGTCGGGTCCCGTTCCGTCACCCTCGATAAAGGGGATGATGGGCCTGTCCGGAACAGCCAATCGCCCCTCCCGGAACTCGATCGGCTGCCCCTCTGCGGGCACGGGAATGCCATTGTAGGAATCCATGTTTGCACCTCTTGCAGGGTTTGCCGGCGGCGCCGGGTTCCGCCCCGGTCTTCCTTTCCGGCTTCTCGCAGTATAACGCCCGGGAGATTCGGATCGAATCCCCCGCTTTGGGGCTTGCGTCCGGCCGCGCGGAATGGTAAACGGTACTTGGGGCTTGCGCACCCCGGCAGTCGCTTGTTTTGCCGCCGGCAGGACCTGCCGGCGGCGGGTGCAGACTCGCCGGCGAACCGGCGCAGAGAGGGGCGCCGGGGGCCGGCCATGCGGTTCAAGCTGGAGCTGGAGTCATGGAAAACCAGAATACTCTCACCATCATCGATAATCGCACCGGAAAATCGTACACGATCCCGTTCGTCGACGGCTGCATCCGGACGATGGACCTTCGCCAGATCAAGAAGGACGAGCAGGACTTCGGGGTCATGGGCTACGACCCGGCCTTCATGAACACCGCGTCCTGCCGGAGCGCCATCACCTTCATCGACGGCGAGAAAGGCATCCTGCGCTACCGCGGCTACCCGATCGAGGAGCTGGCCGAACGCTGCACGTTCCTCGAGGTGGCCTGGCTGCTGATCAACGGCGAACTGCCGACGCCCGACGAGCTGAAGCAGTGGGAAGCCGAAATCAAGCATCACACGATGCTTCACGAAACCACCAAGAAATTCCTCGAAGGCTTCCGCTACGACGCCCACCCGATGGCGATGCTCATCAGCACGGTCGCCGCCCTTTCCACCGTCTACAAGGACGCCCGCGACATCTTCAACAAGGACGTGCGCCGGCTGCAAATGAAGCGCCTCATCGCCAAGGTGCCGACCATCGCCGCCTACTGCTACCGCCACAGCCTCGGCTACCCGTACGTCTACCCCGACAACGACCTGAGCTACACCGAGAACTTCATGAACATGCTGTGGAAGATGGTCGAGCCGAAGTACCACGCCAACCCGGTGCTGGCGCGCGCGCTCGACATTCTCTTCATCCTCCACGCCGATCACGAGCAGAACTGTAGCGCCAACGTGATGCGCAACGTCGGCAGCTCGCACGCCGACCCCTATGTCGCCCTCGCGGCCGCCGCGGCCGCGCTGTCGGGGCCGCTGCATGGCGGCGCCAACGAGGAAGTCCTCAAGATGCTCGACGAGATCGGCTCGAAGGACAGGGTCCCGGCCTACATCGAGCGCGTCAAGAAGGGCGAGGTCAAACTGATGGGCTTCGGCCACCGGATCTACAAGAACTACGACCCGCGGGCGCGCATTATCAAGTGGACCGCCGACCGCGTGTTCGAAGTCACCGGCCGCAACCCGAAGCTGGACATCGCCCTCGAGCTGGAGCGCATCGCGCTTGAGGACGAGTACTTCATCAAGCGCAAGCTCTACCCCAACGTGGATTTCTACTCCGGCATCATCTACCAGGCCATGGGCTTCAAGCCGGAGATGTTCACCGTGCTGTTCGCCATCCCGCGCACCGTGGGCTGGCTGGCGCAGTGGGAGGAGATGCTCCTGGATCCGGAGCAGAAGATCGCCCGCCCGCGCCAGATCTACACGGGCCACGACCTGCGGCACGTCCCCGAAAAGACCGCCAGCGCAATGCTTGCTGCGGCGGTATAAGCAAGCCCATCCCTTGCCGCGGCGGGCGGAGTTCGCCCCGCCCGCCGGGGCAGGGTTGGCTGCCAATCAACCACAGGCGGGGATGGCCGGCGCGGCTCGACGGCCGGGAACCGCCGGGCATACGGGATCGAAAGGCTTTGCGTGCGTCGGCAGCATTCCCTCGGGATTCTGCGGGCGGGAGGCAGCGGTTTCCGGCTGCGTGCCGGGGGACGATCCCGGCATGGATGACCGCCTCGTGAAGCGGGACAGGCAGCGCCTCCACAGGACGACGCAGAAATTCAGGCTTTTCCGGAGTGCCTGGCTGATCGGAAACGCCGCAATGCGGCGTCTGCAAGAGGAGGGAAACGCTGAGCGGAATGGTCGGGGCGAGTGGATTTGAACCACCGACCTCCTGGTCCCGAACCAGGCGCTCTAACCAGGCTGAGCCACGCCCCGAGCCAACTCCCATTGTAAGCGCCCGGCCCGCCCTGCCGCAAATCGTGATAGAACGGGGCGGGAGTTCCTCATGGACCGTCGCGAATTCGTTCTTGCCGGCCTCGCATCGGCCGCCGCGGACTTGCCGCCAGTCCGGCTCGCCGTCATCGGCACAGGCAACCGGGGAACCGCGCTGCTGCGGACTGCGCTGCGCGCCCCGGCCGTCGAGGTGACGGCCGTCTGCGATCTGCGCGACGAGGCGGCCCGGCGCGCCGCCGATCTCGCGGCGACCGCCTCCGGCCGCACGCCGCGGGTGCTGTCCGGTTCGGACTCGGCCTGGCGCCGCGCGCTTGAGATGGCGGACGTCGACGCCGTGCTCATCGCCACGCCGTGGCAATGGCACGCCCGGATGGCCGTCGAGTCCATGCGCGCCGGCAAGTACACGGGCGTCGAGGTGCCCATCGCCCAGACGTACGACGAATGCTGGCAGCTGCTGGAAGCCCACGAGCAGACGCACACGCCCTGCATGATGATGGAGAACTGGAGCTTCCGGCGCGACAACCTCGCCGTTCTGAACATGATCCGCGGCGGGCTGTTCGGCCGCATGGTGCACTGCCATTGCGCCCACTCGCACGACTGCGTCGACCACTGGTTCTTCGACCGCGAGGGCCGCATGCGCTGGGGCGGCGAGTTTCTCGCCCGCCGCAACGCCGACCAGTACCCGACCCACTCGCTCGGCCCGGTGCTGAGCTGGCTGGACATCAACTGCGGCGACGCCTTCGACACGATCTCTTCCCACGCCACCGCCTCGCTGGGCATCAACGAGTACTTCCGCCGCCGCTTCGGACCGAACCACCCGTACGCGCAGCAGCAATGGAAGCAGGGCGACATCGTCACCAGCGTTGTCCGCACAAAGATGGGCAAGACGGTGGTGATCAACTACGACATGCAATTGCCGCGGCCCTACGACAACCGCTGGATGGTGCAGGGCACGCGCGGCCTCTACGACGAAGCCCGCAGCGCCGTCTACATCGTCGACCGGTCGCCGAAGTACCACGAGTGGGAGCCCTTCGCCCCATACCAGGAAGAGTACGAACACCCGTGGTGGAAGGCGATGCGGCAGCCGGAAACCGGCGGAGACCCGCTGGCCGCCGGCCATGGCGGCACCGACGATCTGGAGGTGCGGCTGTTCCTCAACGCGGCCCGCTGGAAGACGCCGCTGCCACTGGACCTGGTCGACTCGCTCACCATGAGCGCGGTCATTCCGGCCAGCGAGGAGTCCATCGCCAGGGGCGGCGCGCCGGCGCCCTTCCCCGATTTCACCCGCGGCCGGTGGCGCTCGCGCAAGCCGTATTTCGGCCTCGTGCCCTGAAGATCAGAAGCTGAAGGCGAGGCCGAACGTCGTGTTCACCCACCGCTCCCGCGTGAAGATGGCCGGGTTGGCCCCGATCGGCGGCCCCGAAGTTTCGGCGCGGTAGACGCGCGTCGTCACCGTCAGCCGCACCGATTGCGATGTGTTCAGCGCGATCCCCGTGCCCAGCATCGCAAAATAGCCCCAGCCGTCGCGCGACACGCAATCGGGGCACTCGAATCGGACCCACTGGCTCGGCTGCCGCAGGCTTTCCGAAGTCCGCACATAGGAGCCGCCCCCGCCGCCGTAGAATTCCAGGCGGCCTCCGGCCAGCGGCGCCACCACGCGCGCCCCCAGCGGAAGGTACGTCTGGAAATCGCGGATCCTCAAATAGCCCGCCGCCGGCGTGTAAATGAAGTCCTTCACGCGGGCCGCGTTGTAGGCGCCCTCGTAGCCGAGGTCGATCTGGAAGTACTTCAGCGGACGGTATCCGTAGCCGAAATTCCAGAGGAAGGCATTCTGGTAGAAGGTCGTCAGATCGAGGCCCGGGACGGCGAAGCCCAGCCCCGTATAGATGTGGTGGCGGGGATGCCAGCCTTTGCCCCATTGGCCCGAGACGCCCGCCATGGAAAGGAGGAAGGCGAGGAGGAGAACAGCTGCGCGCCGCATACGTCCCTCTGGACGATTCCGTCCTGGCTTCCGTTTCCCGCCGCTTCAGTCCTCGATGGTCATGGTGGGCGTCTTCCGCTCAAGCGACTCCACCCGCTCCATCACCCGCCGCGCCATCTCATAAAACGGCGCGGCGTGGGGATCCTGTTCGCCGGCGAGCGCCACCGGGCGCCCTGTGTCCCCGCCCACGCGGATTTGAGGATTCAGCGGCAGCTCGCCGAGGAAAGGCACGCCCATCGCTTCGGCCGTGCGCCGCCCCCCGCCCTGGCCGAAAATATCCAGCTTCTGGCCTGTTTCGGGCACGATCAGATAGCTCATGTTCTCGACAATTCCGAGCAGCTCCACTTTCACCTGCTGGAACATCAGGACGGCCTTGCGCCCGTCTTCCAGGGCCACCTCGGACGGCGTCGTGACGACGATCGCGCCGGTGAGCGGCACGGTCTGGACGAGGCTCAGCACCACGTCGCCGGTGCCCGGCGGCAGGTCCACGAGCAGGTAGTCCAGCTCGCCCCAGTCCACCTGGCGGATGAAGGACTGCATCACGCTGTGCAGCATCGGCCCGCGCCAGATCAGCGGCTTGTCGCCGGGGTTCAGGAACCCCATCGACATCAGCCGGAGCCCGTGCTGTTCGAGCGGCTGGATGCGGTTGCCGATCGCATACGGCGCATCGCAAATGCCCACCATCAGCGGGACGTTCGGCCCGTAGACGTCGGCGTCGAGCAGGCCCGTCTTCTGGCCGAGCCTGGCCAGCGCAATGGCCAGGTTCACGGCCACGGTGGTCTTGCCCACGCCGCCCTTGCCGGATCCGACCGCAATCAGGTACTTCACGCCCTCGATCGGCTGCTTTGGCATTTCCGCCTGCGGTGGTGCGCCCATATGTCTCCAGTCTAGCGCTTCATCACTGCGTCCCAGAGTTCTCCGGCGTGGCGCACGACCTGCTCCCTGTCCGTCTCGAGCAGATATCGTTTCCGGATCAGGTCGCCAGCGGCCGCATCCACGCGCCTGAGATACTCCTCTTTGTTCCGATACCGCCGCACGATTTCCGATTCATCGAATGCGAAGAAGGAGCCCGCGGCGCCGCCGATTTGCTCCGGCGCGCCGGTGTCGGGATGGCGCAGATTCCAGCCGGTAAAGGTCCCCAGCGGCACGGCCACCACGGGCAGCCGGATGCCGCCGAGATCGATGCCGTCGGCGTCCACCTGCGGCAGGCGCACCGGAAAGCGGGCTGCCACCCGTGGCGGCTCCACCGTGATCACGCCCCGGCTGGCGAATTCGTCCCCGAAGAACAGGTCGAAGGCCTGCTTCGGATACCGCGGCAAGGCGGCGCGCAGGTTGCGCGGCCAGCGGATGCGCTCCCGCGCCACGAGCTGTTCGTCGGCGATGGTCGGGTATTGCGACGGCGGCGGCTGGCGGCCATCCCGCACCCATGCCTCCAGCGCCGCCAGCATCGCGCGGAAGAACGGGCGCGTGTCATTGGGGTTCGCCGGATGCTGAAGCCCGCGGACCCGGGCGGGCAAACGCCCCGGCCCGTGCTGCGAGCCCGCCAACACATAAAGCCGGGTGTTGGGGTGAAGCGGAACGTCCAGCTCGCCCGCCACATCGGTGTGGACGAGCGCCGCACAGCGGTTCCAATACTCCCAGCTTCCGTTGGTCAGAAACAGCTTCGGGATGGCTTCCGGCCGCAGCCGCGAAAGCAGCCCTTCCGAGCCCTGCGCCGTGTAGGAGGGCTGCGGGGTGTCGGAAAAGGGAAACAGGTCCGTGGGGTAGAGCGTGTTCCAGTACGCCCACCCGTCCCGCGACGGCTGCGCGAACCGGTGATTCAGGAACACGCGCCCGGCGCCGGCCACATCCGCCCACACCCCCTCAAAGACCACGCGGCCCGCCTCGTCTTCGTTCATCCCCTCATAGAGCAGCGACCGCAGAAACCGCCCGCTTTGCGAGATGCCAAACCCGATGGCGCGCACCACCCGCGGGGCCGGCTTTGCAAAGGCCCCCGCCGCAGGCGGATGCTTCAGGAAAGAAACCACGTCCCGCACGGCGGCGAGGCCGGCGCTTGACAGCCGCGGGTCCCGGGCCGTGTAGACGAGCTCATACAGGCGCCCGGGCTCAAAGCCGGCGCTCATTTCCACCGCCGTCCGGTCCGCGTTGAAACGCCACAGGCGCGGATCGATCTTGCGGCGCCGGCCGAGCACGGCGTCGCGCACGGTCAGCGTGGCCGGTTCGTCCAGCGCCGGGTATGCCACATGGTTGCGGTCCGCGAGCGGCATCCGCGCCGTGCGCTCGTCCGGCAGGAACTCCGCGCGCACCACGCCCTTCACGCCCGCAATGACCGGAACATTCACCCGCAGCAGGCGCGGCTCGGCGGCCGGCACGTCCCATTGCCAGCCGACCCACGCCAGCGTGTAGCCCTGATCGAACAGCCACCCGTCGCCGAATTCTTCCGCCGTGCGCGGATCCGGCGATCCGCGCGCGTAACAGAAGCGCGCGAGCATTCCTTTGCCGCCGCGGTTGGGGATCTCCACGAGCAGCGTGCCGTTGGAGCGCGACGGGTCGGCGGGCTGGAGCAGGTACAGGTCTGCCGTGAACTCCACCAGACCCTGCGCGTTCCGCGGCGCCAGCGGCAAATCGACGAGCCGGGCATTCTGCGCGTGTTTCGGATCCAGCGCCAGATGCGCCCGCGCCACCACCCGTTCGTAAGCGCCCGCCCGGAAGAGGCGGCCGCCAAGGACGGGCGTCCGCTCGATCACCTCGATCCGGACAACGTGCGCGGCAGCCTGCCACGCCAGGCAGCCGGCGAGAAAAACAAACCGCAGCCATCGGGCCATGCAACCGATTCTACCGGCCGCCGCCCGCGCACGCTCACGCCAGCGCCAGGCTGGCCTGCGCCTTCAGCGAGAAATCGTCAAACTCCCCGCGCTCGAATTTCGGCCAGGCGGCGGCTGCGATCATCGCCGCGTTGTCCGTGGAAAGGTGCGGCGTCGGGAAGTAGGCGGGACACGGCAAGCGCCCGCTGCCCGCTGCCTGCCGCAACCCTGTGTTGCAGGCCACGCCTCCCGAGATGATCACCGACCGGGCCCCGGTTTCCTCCGCCGCCCGTTCCACCCGCTTGAGCAGCTCCTCCACCACGACGCGCTGGAACGCCGCTACCACATTCCTGGTCGCCTGCGGGGTCACGGCGAGCCATTCTTCCAGGCTCGGATGCGGATTGCGCCGCAGCAGCTCGCGCCGGGCCGCAATTTCGGTCTCCATTTCCCGCGACTCGACCCAGCGCAACACCGCCGTTTTCAGCCCGCTGAAACTGAAATCGAGCTGGTTTCCCTTCATCTTCGCCATCGGCAGGCCGACGGCATCCGGGTCCCCGTGCGGGGCCAGCCTATCGAGCACCGGCCCGCCCGGATAGCCGAAGCCCAACAGCTTGGCCACCTTGTCGTAGGCTTCCCCGGCTGCGTCGTCGCGGGTCTTGCCGAGCAATTGATAGCGCTCGCCCCCGGTCCAAAGGAACAGGTGCGTGTGCCCGCCGCTGGCCACCAGCGCGAGCGCCGGCAGCTCAATTTCCTCGCCAGACCGCCGCGCATCCAGCACCACGGCGTGAATGTGGCCTTCCAGATGGTTTACCCCGATCAACGGCAGGCGCCGCACGGCACAGATTCCCTTTGCGAACGTCAAACCTACCAGGAGCGATCCAACGAGTCCTGGACCGGCGGTGGCAGCCACGGCGCTCAGGTCGGCCCAGGCGGCATGGGCCTCTTGCATGGCCTGCCGCACGACGGGGACAATGGCTCGCAGGTGCTCCCGCGAGGCCAGCTCCGGGACAACGCCGCCGTACTTGCCATGGGTGGCGATCTGGCTGGCCACGACGCTCGAAAGCACTTCGCCGTCGCGGGCCACCACGGCCGCCGCGGTTTCATCGCAGGATGTTTCGATACCGAGAATAAACGGCATATGTCCCCAAATGGGTATATTGGTCAGAGCAGCCCGCCCGCAGGGCTGTGCAGTACAACCGAATGAAACTCTCTGACTTCGATTATCGCCTTCCGGATGAGTTGATTGCACAGGCGCCGCTGGAAGACAGGGCCGCCTCGCGCATGCTGGTGGTCCACCGCGGCGCCGGCCGCTTCGAAGACCGTCATTTCCGCGACCTTCCGCAATTTTTGCGCACCGGCGATTGTCTGGTCATCAATGACACCCGCGTCGTGCCTTCGCGCCTCTACGGGCGCAAAGAGGGGTACGCCCGCGAGGTGGAAGTGTTCCTCCTCACGCCTCAGAACCCGGAGCGGACCCTCTGGACGGCCCTGGTTCGCCCGGGGCGCCAACTGCATGAGGGCGCCCATGTCAGGATTTCCGAGCGTCTGACCATCGATATTCTTGAGACGCGCGTGCGCGGTGAACGGCTCGTCCGGGTGCATTGCGACGGGGACCTGGACGAAGAGATCGAAAGGATCGGCCACGTCCCCTTGCCGCCGTACATCCACCGGCCGGACCAGGCCGCCGACCGGGAGCGTTACCAGACCGTGTTCGCCCGCCAGCGCGGCTCGGCCGCCGCCCCCACCGCCGGCCTGCACTTCACGCCGGAAATGCTGGAAGCCTGCCGCGCGGCCGGGGCGGAGGTCGCCCCCGTCACGCTTCACGTCGGTCTGGGGACGTTCCAGCCGTTGCTCCATGACACGGTGGAAGAGAACCGGCTTCACAGCGAACGCTTCAGCATCCCGCCCGAGTCGGCAGAGAAGATCCGCAACGCCAGCCGCCGCATCGCCGTGGGCACGACGGTGGTGCGCACGCTGGAGTCAGCCGTTCTTGACGGCGGGTTCGGCCCGGCAGAAGGCCAGACGGATCTTTTCATTTACCCCGGCTACGAGTTCCGCGCCGTCGATGCGATGCTGACCAATTTCCACCTGCCGAAGTCGAGCCTGCTTCTGCTGGTTTGCGCTTTCGGCGGCAAGGATCTGATTCTATCCGCCTATCGCCACGCGGTCGAGCAGCGCTACCGTTTCTTCAGCTATGGCGATTGCATGCTGATCCTGTGAAGGACGCGGCGCGGTGGCCAATCTTGCCGCCGTTCGCGGCCGGGCGGCGGTGAATTTCACGCAAAAACGGAAGGAAATTCGCTCGCAATTCCGCTCCGCGCCGGCGGCGATTGCCTTGCTTCAACGCAACAGCGGCGCGCTCGCGTTTGCGTAATCCAGCACGAGCGACGGCGCCACGCCGAGCGCGAACGTGCCTGCGACGGAAGCCGCCAGCGCCCAGCGGAGGCCTGCTGCGGCGGCCGGCAGCTCGGGCAGGCCGGCCGATGGCTCGTGCATGTACATCATGACGATGATCCGCAGGTAATAATAGGCCGCCACCGCGCTGTTCAGCAGGCCGAGAACGGCCAGCCAGACGAGGTGGGCGTCGAGGGCCGCCTTGAAAATATAGAATTTCCCGAAAAATCCGGCTGTGAGCGGCACGCCGGTCAGCGACAGCAGGAAAATGGACAGCACGGCGGCCATGGCCGGCGAGCGCCGGCTCAAACCGGCCAGATCGGCCAGCTCGACATGCCGCTCGCCCCGCCCGGCCACGTGGGTCACCACGGCGAAGGCGCCGAGATTCATGAAGGCGTAGGCGGCCAGGTAGAACATCGCCGCCGCCGCGCCCGTGTCGGACATCGCCGTGAGGGCCACCAGCACGTAGCCGGCATGGGCGATGGAGCTGTAGGCCAGCAGGCGTTTCACGTTGGTCTGGTGCAGCGCGGCGAAATTGCCGATCACCATCGTCGCCAGCGCGACGGCCCACAGCACCGGCTCCCAGCGCTCCCGCATCGGCGCGAAGGCCGTCATCAGGATGCGCAGAAACATGGCGAAGGCAGCGGCCTTCGGCCCGACGCTGAGGAACGCAGCCACCGGCGCGGGCGCGCCCTGGTAAACGTCCGGCGCCCACATCTGGAACGGCGCCGCCGACACCTTGAACGCCAGCCCCACCAGCAACATCCCGGCCGCGGCCGCCACCATCGTCTGGCTCACCCCCGAAGCCGGGTCAAGGATCAGCCTGCGCACTTCGCTGAGGCTCGTCGTGCCGGTCGCCCCCCACAGCCATGCAACGCCGTACAGGAAAAACGCGGACGCGAACGAACCCAGCAGGAAGTACTTCAGCGCCGCCTCGTTGTTTCGCTTGTCGTCGCGCAGGTACCCGGCCAGAACATAGCTGGCGATCGAGGAGCACTCCAGCCCGATGAAGAGCATGATCAGCTCGTTCGAGGCGGCCATCAGGCACTGGCCGGCGATGGAGTAAAGAATCAGCGCGTAATATTCTCCCGAGTCGTGGTTTTCCTGCCGCAAGTAATTGGCTGAAATCAACACGACCAGCATTCCGGCAAAGCAAACCAGGATGCGGAAAAACGTCGAAAATCCGTCCACGACAAGCAGGTTGGAAAAGGCCGGCCCGGGGTCGCCGGCCGCCATGGCCGCGAGCGCCGCGGCACCTGCCAGAGCCAGAAAGGCTGCGGCGGCCAGCTTCGTGCGGCTGCCCGGCTTCATCATGGATTCGGCCAGCATCAGCCCTGTCGCCACAATGGAAAGCAGGATTTCCGGAGAAAACCGGAGCAATTCCTGCGGGGTCGGTACAAAACTAACGGGCATGAGCAACTTCCTGTGCGGGTTTTCCGGTTTGCGGCTGATCGAGCACCAGCTCCAGCACCTGCCGGCTTCCGGTGCTGATGGAGGGCAGGAACGACTGCGGCCCCACGCCCATCCAGATCATCATCACCACCAGCGGCGTCACCAGCGCCCATTCGCGCAGGTTCATATCCGTCACGTGGCTCCGCACCGGCTCCGGCGCCGGCCCGTAAAAGGCCCGCTGCACCAGCCACAGCATGTACACCGCGGAAAGAATCACCCCGGTTCCCGCCAGTACGGCGTAGAGGAACCTCGCCTGCGCGGCGCCCACGAGCACCAGGAACTCGCCGACGAAATTGTTCAGCATCGGCAGGCCGATGCTGGCCAGCGAAGTGATGACGAACATGGTGGACAGCCACGGCGCCACCGCGCCCACGCCGCCGTAGTCGGCGATCTCGAGCGAGTGCCGCCGCTCGTAGAGCAACCCCACCAGGATGAACAGCGCGCCCGTCGAGATGCCGTGGTTCAGCATCTGGTAGACCGCGCCGTCCAGGCCCGCCTGGGTGAAGGTGAAGATGCCGAGCACGACGAAGCCGAGGTGGCTCACCGAGCTGTAGGCCACCAGCCGTTTCATGTTCGGCTGCGCCATCGCCACCAGCGCGCCGTAAATGATGCCGGTGATCGCCAGCGCGATGATCCATCCCGCGTTGGCGCGCGCCGCTTCAGGAAACAGCGGCAGCGAGATCCGCACCAGGCCGTAGGTCCCCAGCTTCAGCAGCACGCTGGCCAGCATGACCGAGCCGGCCGTGGGCGCCTCGCCGTGCGCGTCCGGCAGCCACGTGTGCAGCGGGAACAGCGGGACCTTGATGGCGAACGCAATGAAGAACGCCAGGAACAGCCAGAAGCCCTCCTGCGCCGTGAAGGCGAGCTGCCCGGTGCGCAGCATGTCGAGCAGCAACGGCAGGTCGAACGTGCCCGCCCGGTTGTAAATCCAGATCATCGCCGCCAGCATCAGCGCCGAGCCGGCCATCGTGTAGAGGAAGAACTTCACCGCGGCGTAGATCCGCCGGTCGTGCCCCCAGATGCCGATGAGGAAGTACATCGGCACCAGCGACACTTCCCAGAAGACGAAGAACAGGAACAGATCCAGCGCCACGAACACGCCGATGACGCCGAACAGCAGGAACAGCAGGAAGGCGTGGAATTCCTTGACGCGGTCCTCGATGTGCCTCCAGCTCACCAGCACGCAGATGGGCGTCAGGAACGTGGAAAGGATCACCAGCCACAGGCTCAGGCCGTCCACGCCGACGTGATAGCGGATGGCCGGGGACTCGATCCACGGCACGTTCGTCTCGAACGTGTACTTGCCCGCGTTCGCCGCCACCGGCCCTGCCAGCCCGAGCGAGAACAGAAAGACGACCAGCGACACGAACAGCGCGAACTTGCGCACCAGCCCCGGGTTGTCCGCGGGCAACACGAGCGTGAGCAGCGCGCCCGCGGCCGGGATCACCAGAAGTATATCGAGCAGGTTCACCGCATCCCTCCCCAGAACGCCGCCGCCGCAACGATGGCGACCGAGCCGAGCACCACCCACGCCGCATATCGCCGGATATAGCCGGACTGCATCTGCCGCAGCCCTGCGCCGACCGCCTTCGCCAGCGCCCCGGCGCCGTTCACCGCACCATCCACCAGCCGCGCGTCCACCACGCCCCACAGCAGCGCGCGCGAGCCGTCGCGGATCGGGTGCACGATGACCGCATCGTACATCTCATCCACGTAGTACTTGTTGTAGACCAGCCGGTACAGGCCGCCGAGCATCTGCGAAAACCGCTCCGGCAGCCCCGGCGCCGCAACATAACACAGCCACGCGAGGCCAATGCCCGCCAGCCCGGCGGCCACCGACGCATACACGAGCGTCTCATCGTGCGGCGCGTGCTCGCCGCCGAACAACGGGGCCAGATAGTGGGGCACGTTGAAGTAGCCGCCCGCCAGGCTCAGCAGCGCCAGCACGCCGAGCGGCAGCGTCATCACCAGCGGCGACTCGTGCGGGTGGGCGTCCCCGCGGTACGTGCCGAAGAAGCACAGGAAAATGGCGCGGAAGACATAAAACGCGGTCATCGCCGCCGTCGCCACGCCGACCCAGAACATCCACGGGGCGTGCGCGTGCGCGGCCAGCAGGATGGCGTCCTTGGAATGGAATCCCGAAAACGGCGGCACGCCCGCAATCGCCACCGCCGCCGCCAACAGCACGGTGAACGTCACCGGGATCTTCGAGCGCAGCCCGCCCATCATCCGCAGGTCCTGCTCGCCCGAAAGGGCGTGAATCACGCTGCCCGCGCCCAGGAACAGCAGCGCCTTGAAGAACGCGTGCGTCATGATGTGGAACACCGCGGCCGAGTAGGCCCCCACGCCGAGCCCGAGGAACATGTAGCCAAGCTGGCTCACCGTGGAGTAGGCGAAGACCTTCTTGATGTCGTACTGCGTCATGCCGATGGTGGCCGCCAGCACCGCCGTCAGCAGCCCCACGATGGCCACCACTTCCATCGCCGTGGGAGACAGATTGTAGAGAGGCGCCGACCGCGCCACCATGTAAACGCCCGCCGTCACCATCGTCGCGGCGTGGATCAGCGCGCTCACCGGCGTCGGGCCTTCCATGGCATCCGGCAACCACACGTACAGCGGCACCTGCGCGCTCTTGCCCGTGGCTCCAACCAGCAGCAGCAGGCAGATCAGTGTCACCGTCTGCGGGTTCAGCGCCGAGGCCTCCGCCTGGGCCTTGCCGAAGACCGCGGCGAAGTCCAGCGAGCCGAACGTGAGCAGCGTCAGGAACATTCCCAGCGAAAAGCCGAGGTCGCCCACGCGGTTGACCACGAAAGCCTTCTTGCCCGCATCCGTCGCGCTCTTCTTCAGGTAATAGAAGCCGATCAGCAGATACGAGCACAGGCCCACGCCTTCCCACCCGATGAACAGCACCAGGTAGTTCGCCGCCAGCACCAGCACCAGCATGAAGAACATGAACAGGTTCAGGAAGGCGAAGAAGCGGTCGTAGCCGGCCTCGTGCGCCATGTAGCCGACGGAATAGATGTGGATGAGCAGCCCGATGCCGGTCACCACCAGCAGCATCACCGCCGTCAGCCGGTCGACCATGAAGTCGAAGCCCACATTCACAATGCCGCTCCGGATCCATGTGAAGTAGCGCTCCGTGTAGGCCGCCTCCAGCGGTTGCAGGTCCGCCAGGACCTTCAGCACCCAGAGGAAGGACAGCAGCACGCTGCCGATGGCGAAGGTGTTGACGAGCGCCTTCGGCAGCCTTCGCCCGGCGATTCCGTTGACCAGGAATCCGGCGAGCGGGAATGCGGGGATGAGCCAGAGATGATGCATCGCGTCAGAGCTTCAGCGAGGAGACTTCGTCGATTTCGAGCGTCGCGCGGTTCTTGAACACCGTCAGGATGATGGCCAGGCCCACGGCCGCTTCCGCAGCGGCCACGACCATCACGAAGAAGCTGTAGATGTGGCCGTCGACGTTCTTCAGCTGGTGGCTGAAGGAGAGAAACGACAGGTTCACCGCATTCAGCATCAGCTCGATGCACATGAACACGGTGAGGATGTTGCGGCGGATCAGGAACCCCGCCGCGCCGATCACGAACAGGATCACGCTCAGGATCAGATACCAGCTCAGCGGCACTTGCGCCGCCAGCACATGCGTCAGGTCCGGCATCCCTCAGATCTCCTTCCGCGCCAGCACCACCGCGCCGAGGATCGCAATCAGGATCAGGATCGACGTCACCTCGAACGGCAGCAGCCACGTCGTGAACAGCGCCCGGCCCACCTCGTACGGCCCGGCGGTGAAGCCTCCGAACCGCACCGCCTCGGTCCGCGGCGCCTGCGTCGCCAGGATGTAGGCGGCCACGCCGGCCAGCGTAAACAGCAGCGGCAGCGCCACCGCCGTGCGCAAAACCTTTCGCGAGGGGCGCTTCTCGCCGCCCGCGTTCAGCAGCATGATGACGAACACGAACAGCACCATGATGGCGCCGGCGTAAACGATCAGCTGAACCGCCGCCAGAAACTCGCCCCCGAGCAGCAGGTACAGCACCGCCAGAGAACCCATCACGCCGATCAGCGACAGCGCGCTGGAAATCGGGTGCGTCTGCAACACCAGGTTCAGCGCGCAGCCCACGGCGATGGCGGCGAAAACCAGAAACAGGATGACATCCATGACAGCTCGACCCCTCAGCCCGCCAGCGCCACGATCAGGCCCGTCGCCAGCAGGTTCGCCAGCGCCAGCGGAAACAGAAACGTCCAGGCGAAACGCATCAACTGGTCGTAACGGAACCGCGGCAGCGTGCCGCGGATCCAGATGAACACAAACACGAGGAAGCCGGCCTTGGCCACGTACCAGAACAGCGGAATCAGCACCGGCTTCAGCGCCGGGACCAGAAATACGGGCGACAAGGCCAGCAGCAGCACGCCGAAAACCGGGAAGGTGAACCGGTCCCACTTGCGCCGCCGCGCCGCCTGCGTTGCGTGATAGAGCAGAATCAGCCCGGCGCCCGCCAGCAGCACGGCCGGAACCAGGTCGCTGCCGTAGGCGGCCGGCCACAGCGGGTGCCAGCCTCCGAGAAACAGCGCCGTCGCCAGGCAGCAGATCACGATGATGTTGGCGTATTCAGCCATGAAAAACGACGCGAACATCATCGAAGAGTATTCGGTATGGAAGCCCGCCACCAGCTCGCTTTCCGCCTCCGGCAGATCGAACGGCACGCGGTTGGTTTCGGCAAAGGCCGCGATCAGGAAAATCACGAACGCGAGAATCTGCGGCGCGGGCAGCGCAAAGATCGTCCATTTCGGCACAAACCCGAGATAATACCCGCCCTGCATTTCGACGATTTGCCGCAGATTCAGCGTGTTCGCCAGCAGCAGCGGGCTCGCCACCGCCATGGCCAGCGGCAGCTCGTAGCTGACCATCTGCGCCGACGACCGCAGGCTTCCCATCAGCGCGTACTTGTTGTTCGACGCCCAGCCGCCGATGGCGATGCCGTACACGCCCAGCGAGCTGAGCGCCAGCAGGAACAGGATGCCGATGTTGATGTCCGTCAGCCCGATCGCCGTCCGCACCCCGAACAGATCGAACTCCGGCGTGAACGGGATCACCACGATCCCCGACAGCGCCAGCGTCACCGCCAGGAACGGGGCCAGCAGGTAGAAGAACGGGTTCGCATAGGAGGGGACGATGCCTTCCTTGGTCAGCAGCTTGATCAGGTCCGCCAGCGGCTGGAGCAGGCCGTGCGGCCCCACCCGGTACGGACCGGGCCGCAGCTGGATGTGCGCCAGGACCTTGCGCTCCACCCAGACCGCATAGGCGCAGCAGGTGAGCAGCACGAAGGCCGTCAGGGCCATCTTCAACAGCGTCAGCAGGTAGAAATTCATGGCACTTGCAACTGGAACAGCCGGCCCGGCGCTTCCATCACTTCATTCAGTTTCCTTGAATACTTGCCAAGCGTGCCCGAGGTAAACAGCGTATCACCGGCGCTGCGCACCAGTTCCGGCTGCGCCTCCAGCCCCGGCGCGCCCGCCGCCGCCTTCGTTTGCGCCGCCCCGCCGGTGGCGATCACCGCCAGCGGCACGCCGTAGCCGGGCACGGCGCGGCGGATCTCCTCGAACACCTTGTCCGGCAGCGGCACGCCGAGGTCGAGCCCCAGCTGCGCCGCCAGCAGCCCCATGATCTCCAGGTCGGACTTGGTCCCCATCACTTTGGGGCCCGCCTTGGTGCGCTGCACCTCGCCGCAGACGTTGGTCACCGTGCCGTTCTTCTCGTACAGGCTCATTGCCGGAAGCACGATGTCGGCCTGCGCCGCCGTCTCGGTCAGAAAGAGCTCCTGGACGATGACGAACGCGTTCTGCGCGGCGAACCGCCGCCCGCCCTTGAGCGGGTTGGCGCCCACCACCCAGATCAGGTCCAGGTCGGCCGCTTCCATCATCGCGTCCAGGTGCATGCCCGGGATTTCCACCGGGCGGTAGCCGGGCCCGAGATGGGGCAGCAGCCCCATGTCCATGGCGCCGCGCGAGTTGGCGTAATCCACCAGGCAAACGTACTTGACCGGGATGCCGAGCGAGTCGCCGAACTGCACCAGCCGCCGCACCGCATCGCCCTTGACGCTGGCCCCGTAAAGGACGACGAGGTTCTTGCGCGCCTTCAGCTCGTCGCGCAGCTCCTCCAGCCGCTCCGTCTCGCTGCCCGCCGCGGCCCGGAGGCTGCGCGCCGCATACTGGTCTTCGCGCGCGGGCCCTTCGGAGATCACGTACATCGCCATCTGGTGGTGGCGCCAGTTGGCCCGCAGCTGCACAGCGAGCATCGGCTGCTGCTGCGCCAGGTCGGCGCCGAGCACCAGCGCCGCGTCGCACGTGTAGAGGTCGCCGGTCGCCGCCAGCGCGTCGGCGCGGCCGCCCAGAGCGTCCAGCAGCGTGATCAGGTCGCCCGAGCGGTGATGGTCGATGTGGCTGGTGCGCAAACCCTGCCGTGCGAACTTCTGGAGATAGTAGTTCTCCTCGTTCGTTGTGCGCGTCGAGCCGATCACCGCGATCCTGCCGTTGCGTTCGATCGACTCCCGCATGCGGCCGGCCGCCGCTTTCAGCGCTTCGCTCCAGCTGGCCGGCTCGAGCTTGCCGTTCTTCCGGATCAGCGGCGATTGCAGGCGCTCGCTGCTGTGCACGAAGTCGAACGCGAACCGTCCCTTCACGCACAGGAATTCGCCGTTCAGGCCGGAGCGGTCCCGGTTGTTGGCGCGGATGATTGCCCCGTTGCGCACGCTCAGCGTGGTCTTGCAGCCGTTCGAACAGTGGGTGCACACCGCCGAAACATAGTTCATCTCCCATGGGCGCGACTTGTAACGGTACGTGCCCGAAGTCAGCGCGCCCACCGGGCAGACGTCAATGCACCAGCCGCACTCGTCGCACTCGAGGTGGTCGCCCTTGTTGGGGATGATCTCGGCCGCCACGCCGCGGTAGCTGAGCCCCAGCGCCGCCACGCCCAGCCCCTCGTCGCAAACCCGGATGCAGCGGTAGCAGAGAATGCACCGCGCCGGGTCGTAAAACACAAGCGGGCTCCATTGTTTCTCGTCCGCATGGTGCTTGATCTCGACGAAGCGGCTCTCGCCGAGGCCGTAGCGGAACGTCATGTCCTGGAGCTCGCACTCGCCGCCCTTGTCGCACACCGGGCAGTCGAGCGGGTGGTTGGTGAGCAGGAACTCGAGCGTCGACTTGCGCGCCTCGGCCACTTTCGGCGTGTCGGTGTGCACCACCATGCCTTCGGCCACCGGCATGGCGCAGGCCGGCTGGAGCTTCGGCATCTTCTCGATTTCCACCAGGCACATGCGGCAGGCCGCCTGGACGCTGAACCCTTCGTAGTAGCAAAAGGCGGGAATGTCGATGCCCGCCTGCCTGGCCGCGTCGATCAACAGCGTGCCCGCGGGCGCCGTCACCGGCTTGCCGTCGATCGTCAGGTTCACCATGTTCGCCATCGCCGTCGCCCTCCGCCCCGTCACAACACCGCCAGCGGCTGCGTGCCGGGCGCCGGCGCGAACATCTCCGCCTGCCGGATCCGGTCGAGGATCTCGTCGCGGAACTTCCGCACGATCGCCATTGCCGGCATCGCCGCCGCATCGCCCAGCGGACAGAAGGTCCGCCCGAGCATGTTTTGCGAGATCTGGTCGATGGTTGCCAGGTCGCGCTCGCTGCCAATGCCTTCCTCGAGCCGCGCCGTGATCTTTTTCAGCCACGTCGTGCCCTCGCGGCACGGGATGCACCAGCCGCAGCTTTCGTGCGCGTAGAACTTCATCAGCCGCGCCAGCACCTTCGTCATGTCGGTGGTCTCGTCGAGCACCACCGTGGCGCCCGAGCCGAGCATCGAACCCGCCTTGGCCAGCGAGTCGTAATCGGCCGGGATGTCGCACTCGTCCGCCTTCAACACCGGCGAGGAGCTGCCGCCCGGGATCACCGCCTTCAGCTTGCGCCCCTTCCAGACGCCGCCGCCGATCTCGTTGATGATCGTCAGCAGGTTCATTCCCAGCGGCACTTCGTAAACGCCCGGCCGCTCGATGTGGCCGGAAAGGCACACCAGCCGGGTGCCGCCGTTGCGCGGCGTGCCCAGCGAGGCGTACCATTCGCCGCCGTTCAGGATGATGTCCGGCACGGCGCAGTACGTCTCGACGTTGTTCAGGATGGTCGGGCACTGGAAGGCGCCTGAGGTGGCCGGGAACGGCGGCTTCAGCCGCGGGTTGCCGCGCTTGCCTTCCAGCGATTCCAGCAGCGCCGTCTCCTCGCCGCACTCGTAGGAGCCCGCGCCGGTATGGGTGGACAGATGGAACTCCCAGCCCGAGCCGAGCACGTTCGCGCCCAGGAAGCCGCGCGCGTAGGCCTCCTCGATGGCGCGATCCATGATTTCGATGTACTCGCGGTATTCGCCGCGGATGTAAACCCAGCCGCGGCAGGCGCCGATGGCCCGCGCCCCGATCAGCACGCCCTCGATCAGCCGGTGCGGGTCGTAGCCCATCAGGATGCGGTCCTTGCAGGTGCCCGGCTCACCCTCGTCGGCGTTGACGACGACGTATTTCGGCTTCGGCGACTTGCGGTCGACGAAGCTCCATTTCATGCCGGTGGGGAAGCCCGCCCCGCCGCGCCCGCGCAACGCCGATTTCTTGACCTCCTCGACAATCGCTTCCGGCTCCATGGCGAGCGCCTTGCGGATCGCCTCATAGCCGCCGGTGGCCAGATACTCGTCGATCCAGACCGGCTCGGTGCGCGGATACTCGAAACGCCGCGTCAGGACCCGCTTTTCCAGCGGGTGGGGCGGCGAAAGCAGTGTCTCTTTCATGGCATTCTCCTCGTCCGGGGCGTTTGGCACTGCTTTACTGCAATTTCCTCAGGCTCTCGATCAGCCGGTCGAACTTCTCCGGCGTCATGTGGTAGTAAAAATCGTAATTCACCTGCATCGCCGGGGCCCACGAGCACGCCCCCAGGCATTCGACCTCCTCCAGCGAGAACTGCCCGTCGGCGGTCTTGCCCTTGTTGCCGATGCCGAGCGTGCGGCAGGCGTGCTCGAACAGCTCCTGGCCGCCGGTGAGCATGCAGCTGATATTCGTGCAGATCTGGATATGGTGCCTGCCGCGCGGCTCCCGCACGAGCATCGTGTAGTAGCCGAGCACCTCCTCGATCTCCACCCGGCTCAGTTTCAGCCGCCTGGCGATCTCGTCGATGACCTCTTCGGTCACGGCGCCCACCTCGTCCTGCGCGTAAAGCAGCATCGGAATCAGCGCGCCCTTCTGCCTGCCGGGCGGGTAATTGCCGATCATTTTCGCGAATTTGGCTTCCAGTTCCGGCGAAAACGTCATCCTGTTTCTGCCTCCGCCGCGTCAGCGGTCCACGTCCCCGAGAACGAAATCCATGCTGCCGAGCGCCGCGATCGTGTCCGCGATCAGCTTGCCTTCGAACATGGCCGGCAGCGCCTGCAAGTTGCCGAAGCTCGGCGTGCGCATGAACACGCGCCACGGCTTCGTGCCGCCGTCGCTGACCACGTAGAAGCCGATCTCGCCGCGCGGGCTCTCCACCGGCACGTAAGCTTCGCCCGGCGGCACGTGCACCCCTTCGGTGACGATCTTGAAGTGGTAGATGAGCGCCTCCATCTGCGTCTTCATCTTTTCGCGGTCCGGCAGCACGACGCGCGGTGCGTCGGCCTTCCACGGCCCTTCGGGCATCCCGTCGAGCGCCTGCTCCACGATGCGCGCGCTCTGCCGGATCTCTTCCAGGCGCACGAGGAAGCGCGCATAAACGTCGCTTTCCTGCTCGACCGGGATGCGGAAATCGAATTTGTCGTAGCTCGAGTACGGCTCCGCCTTGCGGATGTCCCAGGCCAGGCCCGCGGCGCGGATCATCGGACCGGTGACGCCGAGGTCGAGCAGCCGGTCCAGGCTGACGTGCGCCACGCCCTTCGTGCGCTTCAGAAAGATCGGGTTTTCCTTCAGCAGCGCCTCGTACTCGTCGACCTTTTCGGGCAGCCCGCGGACGAAGTTGCGCACCGCGCGGTCCCAGCCCCGCGGCGGCTCCAGCGCCAGCCCGCCGATGCGGATGTAGCTCGTCATCATCCGCTGGCCGCTGAACATCTCGAAAATGCGCAGCAGCTCCTCGCGCTCGCGGAAGCAATAGAAGAACACGGTCATCGCGCCCAGGTCGAGCGCGTGCGTGCCCAGCCACACCACGTGGCTGTTGATCCGCGACAGCTCGGCCAGCAGCACGCGCATCCACTGCGCCTTCGGGGGGATCTCGATTTGCAGAAGTTTTTCCACCGGCAGCACGTAGGCGAGGTTGTTGGACAGATTCGCCAGATAATCCATGCGGTCGGTGATGGTTACCACCTGCTGCCAGCCGAGATCCTCGGCCTGCTTCTCGATGCCCGTGTGCAAATAGCCGATGTCGGGCTGCGCCCGCGTGACGATCTCGCCGTCCAGCTCGAGGATCACCCGCAACACGCCGTGCGTCGACGGGTGCTGCGGCCCCATGTTGAGCACCATGCGCCGGGGCGAGCCGGGGGAGGCCGGCTCCAGCTCCTCCAGTCGGCGGTCCATCGCGGTGTCTGTCGGATTCATCGCGCGTTTCCCCTCGCCTGCCGGCCCCTCACTCGTCCTTGTAGCTGTACTTGTGCCCGTGCACCGGGAAATCCTTGCGCAGCGGATGCCCCTGCCAGTAGTCCGGCATCAGGATCCGCCGCAGGTCCGGGTGGCCCTCGAACCGCACGCCGAACATATCCCAGACTTCCCTCTCGTACCAGTTCGCCCCCGCCCATACGGAGCAGACGCTCGGCACGACCGCGTTGGCCGAAGGCACGGCCACCTTGATGCGCAGCCTTTCGTTGCGCTCGACCGAGTGCAGCATGTAGACCACCTCGAAGCGCGGCTCGAGCGGGTAGCGGTCAATGCAGGTGACCGCCACGAGCCGCACGAAGCTTCGCTGCTCCTTGAGAAACCGGCACAGCGCGGCGAGCTTCTCCGGCGTCGTCCACAGCACCAGGCCGCCGCATTCGAGGCTGGCGCCGGCAAGCGCTTCAGGGTCCCAGGCGGCGATGGATGCCGGTGTCGGCAGGCTGAGAATTTCGGCAGGCAGCATGGCAGGCGTCAGCTCCGGCGCGGCGTCTCCTGGTCTTCGCCGTAGGCCCAGTCCAGCACGCCCCGTTTCCAGACGTAAACGAAGCCCGCAAAAACGAGCGCGATGAAAACCAGCATCTCGACGAAGGCGAACAGCTTCAGCTCCCTGTAAACGACCGCCCACGGGTAGAGGAAAATAGCCTCCACATCAAAGAGGATGAACAGCATCGCCACCAGATAGAATTTCACGCTGAAGCGTTCGCGCGCCCCGCCCACGGGCGGGATGCCGCACTCGTAGGGCGTGTCCTTCACCGGATTCCTGACGCGCTTGCCGAGCAGGACGCCCAGAGCGATCAGCGCCGCTGCCAGCCCGGCCGCAAGCAGAATCTGCGCAAGAACCGGAAAGTAGGCCTCGTAGATGGATGTGGGCATGGTGGCGGAAGCGGAACGCCCCCGGCGGCGTTCACCCTTCACTATAATGAGCCGTAGAAGAACGTGTCAAACCAGCACGAGGATGCGCTGATCCCCATTGTCATCAACGGGGAAGCGCAACAGGTTCCAGCGGGCCTGAATATCCGGAACCTGGTGGAGCATCTCGGCCTCGACCCGGCCCGCGTCGCGGTCGAGCTCAACCGCCGCCTCGTCCGCAAGCCCGATTGGGAGGCGACGCCCGTCGAGCCCGGAGCCGTGCTGGAGATCGTCACCTTCGTCGGCGGCGGCTGATCGCCGGCTTTCCCGCGATTCCGGGGCGGCGGCGCCGCGGCCGCGCCGCCCGGCCTGCGCAGCCGTGGAAAGAAGACAGCCGCGCTGGGCAACGCCCGCACAATATGTTGGGTCTGATCTGCCCCCGGGGCCACAATTTGCGAGTTGACTTCCCCCCGGCCGCGAATAGACTTGGACTTGGACTCTGGCTCAAACAGAAAGGCACGATCATGTTCAAAACAAAATCCCGCAGCTCTGGCAGCCTTCCCGCCGAACAGATTTTCTCCAGCGCCGACGTCGCCCGCCTTGCCGGCGTCTCGCTCCGCCAGCTCCAGTGGTGGGACGAGCAGAAGGTCGTCTCGCCCCGTCATGAAGGGCACCGCCGCATTTACGGCCCGGCGGAGGTGGCGGCGGTGAGCGTCATCGCCGAGCTGCGGCACAAAGGCTTCAGCCTCCAGAAGATCCGCCGCGTGCTGCGCCCCTTGCAGCGCGAGCTGAACCGGCGGATCAGCGAGGTCGCCTCCGGCGCGGACCTGTACCTGGTCACCGACGGCAAGGCCGTCCATGTGCTGTCGGACAAGGACCGCGTCCTGCAACTCCTGCTCGGCGCCCGCCAGCCGATGTACGTCGTTTCGGTCTCCGAGCAATACAAGAGGCTCACCGGCACCCCGCGCAAGCCCGTCCGCAGCGAGACGGGGGCGGCCGCAGCCGCGCGCCGCGCGAAGGCGGAATAACGCCGCTTCGTTCCCTTCCGCCCGCCCCGCTGCCGCCCGAATCGGAGGACGCGGGCGCCCCGCCTGGCGGGGCGCCCGCGGCGGGACCGCACATTTTTCGAAGCCTTCGCCGCGTCTGGCCGTCCAAAGAAGTGCAGAATCTGCTGCGATATACTTGAGTCAGGTCTGGGGGACCTTGAATTGAAAATGCGCCGATTTCGCGGGCTGCTGTTTTCCCTGTTGGTGATTGCCGTCTGTTCTCTGGTCGCCGGACGCTATGGGCCGGTTGCGGCGGCAGGCGGCGCGCCGGCCGCGGCGCCTTCAGGCGAAGACGACCTGGCCGCCAGCCTCAGGCAGTTCACCTCCCTGTACCGCCTGGTGGAAGAGAACGCAGCCGACCGCGTGAATCCGGACCAGGGCATTTACAAGGGCGCCATCCCGGGCATGCTCCGGACGCTCGACCCGCATTCGAGTTTCTTCGACCCGCGCGATTTCCAGGAGATGCGCGAGGAGCAGCGCGGCAAGTACTACGGCGTGGGCATGACCATCCAGCCGAAGGACAACCGCATCGTCGTCGTTGCGCCCTTCACCGGCTCGCCTGCCTACAAGGCCGGCATCCGCCCCGGCGACGTCATTCTCCAGGTGGACGACAAGCGCACGGAGGGCATGACGACGAAAGAAGTGGCGGACCTGCTCAAGGGGCCCAAAGGCACCCAGGTGACCGTCGTGATCGGCCGCGAGGGTGTCGACAAGCCGCTCACCTTCGTGCTGACCCGCGGCGAAATCCCCCGCTACAGCGTCCAGACCGCTTTCTGGCTCAAGCCGGGCATCGCCTACATCGACATCGAGATGTTCAACGAGAACACTTCCGAGGAGCTGGAGGCGGCCTTCCGCAAGCTCGGCGAACAGAATGTGAGGGGCCTGATCCTCGACCTCCGCAGCAACCCGGGAGGCTTGTTGAGCGAGGGCGTCGCCGTCGCGGGGCGTTTTCTCAAGAAGGGCCAGGTGGTGGTGAGCCACCGCGGCCGCACCTCGCCGGAACGGCCCTACATCGCCACCAACGGCGGCACGGCGGGCAACTACCCGATCGTGGTGCTCGTCGACCGCTACTCGGCATCGGCGGCCGAGATCGTCGCCGGCGCGTTGCAGGATCATGACCGCGCCTGGGTGTTCGGCGACAACACTTTCGGCAAAGGCCTTGTCCAGACGGTGTTTCCGTTGTCGGAAAACACCGGCCTCGCCCTGACCACCGCCAAGTACTACACGCCATCGGGGCGGCTGATCCAGCGGGATTACACCAGCGGCTCGTTTTACGAGTACTATTACAACCGCAAGGACGGCCCCAAGGACACGCTGGACGTCAAAATGACCGACGCCGGACGGCCCGTTTACGGCGGCAACGGCATTCAGCCCGACGAGAAATTCACGCTGAAATACAACCGCTTCCAGGTGGAGCTCCTGCGCAAGGGCGCGTTCCGCGACTATATCCCGAAATACTTCGCCGGCCGCGAAGCCCGTCTGGAAAAGGACTGGGCGCCTGACCAGGAAATGCTGAATGATTTTCACCAGTTCCTGCTCAAAAACAATTTCAGTTTCACCGAGGCCGAATTCGCCGAAAACAACGACTGGATCCGCCAGCAACTCAAGCGCGAGGCCCTCGTCACCGCCGCCGGCCTCGACGAGAGCCTGAAATACGCAGTCGAGATCGACCCGGCCGTGCAGAAGGCCGTCGAATCTCTTCCGAAAGCCCAGGCGCTGCTGGAGCTCCAGAAGAAGCAGCTCGTGCAAGTCCAGAAGAGGTCCCGCCGCGATTGAGCCAGCCGCCCGCACCGGCCGTCCGGCCGCAAATTGTGGTCCTCGATACCGGCGGGCAGTATTGCCATCTGATCGCCCGCAAGATCCGCGAGCTGGGCGTGTATTCGGAAATCCGCCCGAGTGAAACGCCGGCGTCCGCGCTGGAAGGCGTGCGCGGCATTGTGATCAGCGGCGGTCCGGCCAGCGTGTACGAGCCGGACGCGCCCCGGGTCGACCCGGCCATTTTCGATCTCGGCTGCCCGGTGCTGGGCCTCTGTTACGGGCATCAGATGATCGCCTGGCGGCTGGGCGGGGAAGTCCGGCGCGGCGAGAAAGGCGAGTACGGGCTGGCCTGGCTGGAAACGCTCGGGCAGGACCCGCTGTTCGCCGGCGCCGAAGGCCGGCAGCCGATCTGGATGAGCCACCGCGACACGGTCACCCGCGTCCCCCCCGGCTTCGCGATTCTCGGGGCCACCGACACCTGCCCCGTGGCCGCCATGGGCGACCGCGCGCGCCGCATCTACGGGCTTCAGTTCCACCCCGAGGTCGTCCACACGGCCAATGGCAAGCGGATTCTTGCCAACTTCCTGTTCTCCGTCTGCGGCTGCGAGCAGGACTGGAGCCCGCGCGACCAGTCGGCGCGCATCCAGGAGGAGATCCGGCGGACGGCCGGGAAGCGCAATGTCTTCTTCTTCGTCTCCGGCGGCGTGGATTCAACCGTCGCATTCACGCTCTGCCTGCGGGCGCTGGGTCCGGAGCGGGTGCGGGCCGCCTACGTGGACACCGGCCTGATGCGCGCGGGCGAAACAGATTTCGTGCGGAATGTTTTTGAGTCCCTCGCCCCCGGGGTCTTCCGCATCGAGGATGCCTCGGAGCGGTTCCTGGCGGCGCTCGAAGGCGCGCGCGACCCGGAACAGAAGCGGCGCATCATCGGCGAGCTGTTCGTCGACGTGCAGGAAGAGATCCTCGCCTCGGGCGATTATCTGGAAGGCGAGTGGATCCTCGGCCAGGGGACCATTTATCCCGACACGATCGAAAGCGGCGGCACGGCCAAGGCGGATGTCATCAAGACGCACCACAACCGCGTCTCCGGCATCCAGCGGCTGATTGCGGAAAACCGCATCGTCGAGCCGCTGCACTCGCTTTACAAGGACGAGGTGCGCGAGCTGGGGCGCGAGCTCGGGCTGCCCGAAGAGCTGCTTGAGCGCCACCCCTTCCCGGGCCCCGGCCTTGCCATCCGCTGCCTGTGCGAGGAAGCGGCGAAGCCGGTGGAGCGGCTCGGGGAAGGATGGTTGGCGCCTCTGCACTCGGTCGGCGTGCAGGGCGATTCGCGCAGCTACCGCCCGGTCCTCATTCTGGACGCCCCGCCCGGCGATCCGGGCCTGCTCGAAAAAGCGGCGGACCTGATCAACCGCACGCCGGCCATCAACCGCGTGATCGCGGCGGCCGCGTCGCACACGCCGGTCCCCGCGCTGCAAACCAGCCCGGCTGCGCTGAGCCGCGTCCGGCTGGAGCGGCTCCGCCGCGCCGATGCCATCGTGCGGGAGATCACGCATCGGACCGGTTTCGACCGCGAGGTCTGGCAGTTTCCGGTCATTCTGGTTCCGCTGGGTGATCCGGAACGGCCCGATTCTGTCGTGCTGCGGCCGATCCACAGCGTCGACGGCATGACCGCGCGCGCCGTTCCCCTGCCCTCCGCGTTGCTCGACGAGATCACCCGCCGGCTGCTTGGCGAGCCGGGCATCTGCGCCGTGTTCGTCGATCTCACGCACAAGCCGCCCGGCACCATCGAGTGGGAATAGGCCGGGGTTCGATCTCGCGTGACCTCGCGGCCTTCTTCCCTGTGGTGACCGCCGCTCCCCCAGCGCTGCCATGCTTGCGGCTCCGGAACGGACCGCTCGCTCCCGCAGCGCTGGCGCGCTGCTTCGCTCGCGGCTCTGAAAGAACGGGTGTCCGGCTCGAGTCACGCGATTCGACGCCGCATTCCGGTTGAGTGGAAGCGATGCCTTCTGCCGCCGGAGGCCCGCGGCCGGCGCCGGCCTCGCCCGGCGTTGCGCCGCGCGGCTATGCTGAAGAATGTGTCTCGCAACAACAATCATTGGCACGCGCTGATTCTTGCCGGCGGGCGCGGCACGCGGTTCTGGCCGCGCAGCCGCAAGGCTGCCGCCAAGCAGGTGCTCGACCTGACCGGCGAGGGCCCGCTCATCCGGCTCACCGTGGACCGCCTTCTGCCGCTGGCAAGCCCGGAACGGATCTGGGTGCTGACGTCGCGCGATCTGCGGCCAGCCATCTGCCGTTTGTTGCCGGAGGTGCCCACGCGGCAAGTCCTCGCCGAGCCTGTCGGGCGCAACACGGCGCCCGCGATCGGGCTGGCGGCGCGAATCATGCGGGATGTGGACCCCGAGGCCGTGATGGGCGTCTTTCCCGCCGATCATCACATCGGGCGCGCGGCCGCCTTCCGCAAACTGGCGGCGGCGGCATGGCGCGAGGCGGCGGCAGGGCGGATGGTCTTGCTCGGCATCGCTCCGCGCTGGCCGGAGACCGGCTACGGCTACATCGAGTTCCCGCCGGACTCCCTCAAGCCCGGCTCGCTCAAGCCCGCGCCGGTGCTGCGCTTTCGCGAAAAGCCGGACCTGGCCACTGCGCGCCGCTATTTGCGCTCCGGGAATTATCTGTGGAATGCGGGGATTTTTTTCTGGCCGGCGGCGCTTTATCTGGAGCATTTGCGGCACTGCCTGCCGAAAACCAGCCAGTTGATCGAATCCCTGCCGCCATTCGGCAAAAAGAATTTTCTTGCGCGCCTGAACGAAATTTTCCCGCAATGCGACAACATTTCCGTCGATTACGCGGTGCTCGAGAAGACGGCCGGAATCGCCGGCTTTGCCGCCGGCGACATCGGCTGGAGCGACCTGGGCAGCTTCAATGCGGTCTATGAGCTGCTCGCCAAGGACGGCTCGGGCAACGCCTCCCGCGGCGAGCTGCTGGCGCTGGACGCGCGCGGCAATTACGCCGATGCGCCCGGCAAGCTGGTGGCGCTGCTCGGCGTCGAGGACCTGGTCGTTGTCGACACCCCTGATGCGTTGCTGGTGACCCGCCGCGAGCATGCCCAGCGGGTCAGCGAAATCGTCAAGGCGCTCGAGGCCAGCGGCCGGGACGAGTTGCTCTGACCCGTTTGCCGGCATCGACAAGCAAGGCCTGCCCGCGCCGGGCTTGCACCTGTCATCCTGGAGTCCGCTCAAGTTCCGGCGAGCGTCGTGGTGTGGCCGCCGCATTCCACCCCGGGACAATGGGAAACGCAAGGTTCGAACAGGGGCAGGGCCGCTGAAGCCAGGCGCCGGCAGCCGGCGGTTTCGGCGTTCTGCGCGCAGAGAGACGCGCGGCGCGGGCCGGGCCCCGCGTTCGGGCAATCGCCGCCTGACGCAGTCGCCGGAGCTGCGGGATTGCCGCTTTGGGAGGAATGGTTGGAACGGCTCCGGCCTGGCGGCGCCGCGCATTGTGCTTGCGAAACCGGCTCGGCAGCGCCCGTACGCAAGGCTTGCGCCGCGTGAAAGCCGAAGGCGACCCTGGTGGCGCGTAAGGCGCGCGGGCAGAAGAAGGAGGGCCGGCACGCCGCGGGGCGGGCCGGCCCGGGGGGTTCAGGACGGGGAACGGAACGGGATCAGAATTCGAGCCGCAGCGAGACCTGCCCGGTGCGGCCGCCGCCGAAGTCGACGCCGCGGCTGCCGGTGATGCGGCCGAAGTTGTTGTCGGCGATATTCAGGTTCGGATCGCCGAGGTTGGTCCAGTTCGGCAGGTTGGTGAAGGACCCTTCGAGCCGGAAGCTGACGGACTCGGTCAAGGCGATCCGCTTGTGCATGCCGGCGTTCCAGGAGAAGGTCCCGGGGCCGGTGAGAATGCCGACGCCCGCATTGCCGAACCGCGCGATCGGGTTCGGGTCCCGGCCAGGCACGGCGCCCACGCGGCAATCGAACTGGAGGGCGCCGGGCGCGCGGCCGGGGCATGCGAAGGCGCTGCGGTCGGCCCACTGGTCACGGGTCGGGTTGGGCACGCTGCCATTGGCGGCGCCGAGCCGGTCCGGGCGCTGCGCGCCGCGGCTGGGCGCATTCGTTCCGGATGGGTCGCCGCCGGAGAAAACGGGAGTCAGGAACGGGCCGGATTGCAGCGTGAGGATCGTGGAGAACTGCCAGCCTCCCAGAAGCAGATCCACGGACCGGGACGCCTGGGACAGAAACCGGCGGCCTCGCCCGAAGGGCAGCTGGTAGACGAGCGTGTTCACCGTACGGTGGCGGCGGGTGGCGTAGACGTCGCCGCGGTCGGCGCGGCGGTCCAGAGAATTGGTGACGCGGCCGCCGCCGTTTTCGCCGGCGAAGCCGGAAGGCGCCGGGCCGGCATTGTCGGCGAGGTTCTTGGCCAACGTGTAGGCGGAAGTGAAAGCGAGGCCGGAGGCGAGGCGGCGGTTCACCTCAAGCTGCAAGGAATTGTAAAGGGCGTTGGCGCCCGCGTCGCGGCTGAAGATCAGCCCGAAGTTGGGGAACGGGCGCTCCAGGTTGCTGCGCTGGGAGAAGAAGCGGTCCGAGGGCAGCATCATGTTGATGTCCGGCGCCCAGGGCATCTGGTAGCTGCGGCTGCCGATGTAGGAGACGCGCAGGCCGGTGTGCGCGTTCAGCTCGCGGTCGATCGACAGCGACCACTGGAACATCTGCGGCGGGCGGAAGTCGATCTGGTTGGCGGTACGGAATTCAAAGGTGCCGATCGAACCGCCGCGCACGCCGCTGCCCGGCGTGCGGGTTTCGGGCAGCGTGAAAACGGGCTTGCCGTCGGCCCCGACGTTGTTGAAGTTGCGCACGTCGCTCTGCACGGTGCCGGTGAGCGAGTAGAAGACGGAGCCGAGGATGATCATGTTGTAGAAGCCGCCGCTGCCGCGCAGGGTGGTGCGGTCATTGAGGCGGTAGGCGAAGCCGAGCCTCGGCAGGAATTGCGTCTTGTAGGTTTTTCGCAGACCCTCGGGCAGCCCCGCCTCTTTCGCCGTGATGATGGGCGTGCAAGGGACTCCGTTGATCGCCGGCGCGGGGCAGGCGTTGAAGGAAAGCGCCGCCCCCGGGGCGACGTATTCCCTGGCTTTCGGGTCGGACATGATGATGACACGCCCGGTGACGGGAACGGAGCGGTCGAAGTTGGCGATGTTCAGGCCGTTGTCCTTGTAGCCGGGGTGAAGTTCGTAACGGACGCCGAGGTCGATGGTGAGCCGGCTGGAGACGCGCCACGTGTCCTGGGCGTAGAACTTGTAGTGCCACGCCTGGCCGTCATTGTCGCGGCTGACGACGGCGATGGCGCTTTGCGCCGGCACGCCCAGCAGGAAATCGGCGAAGCCGTAGCCGGTGAAGGTCGGGCCGAAGGCGAAATCCCCGTAATTGTTGCCGGTGGTGAAGCCGAGGTCGCTGCGGGCGCGGAGCTTGCGGATGTCGCCGCCGTATTTGAAGGTGTGGCGGCCGCGCGTGTGCGTCAGGTTGTCGATGAGCTGAAAGTTGTCCGAGATGCTGTAGCCCGGCCTTCCCTTGCTGAAGGCCGTATACAGGTCGATGCTGAAGTTCGGCAGCCCGTTGAAGAAGATATCGCGCTGAATGTCTTTCAGCCCGAGGCTGTTGGTGAACGAGCGGCCGTCGAAGTTGAAGATGCGCGATTCGTCGGACCGCACGAAGCCCATGCGCAACTCATTCAACAGGGACGAGGAGATCGAGTAGCTCCAGCTGCCCGTCGTCTGCCAGTATTTCTGGTCGACCGTGTCGGAGGGAAGCGTCAGGTTGTTCGGAGCCAGCGACGGCATCTTCTTGTAGAAGAAGCGGCCGAACACGCGGTGCCGGCTGCCCAGGTTCTGGTCGCCGCGAAACTCGAACTGGTCCGAATCCACCGACGTGGAGCGGTTTTCGCGGAAATTGGCCGCGGTGCGGCGGTCGGCGGGGCCGGTGTTCGGATCCGGGTAGAAGGGCAGGATCTGTTTTGCCACAGGGTTGATCCGCGACTGCGGGATCAGGTTGCCGGGGAAGGGCTGTCCGGTGAGCGGGTCGCGGATGTTGACGCCTTCCCGGCTGAAATCGCCGTTCTTCACAAATGCGGTCGGCACTGTGTTCTGGATCGTCCCCTGCCGCGGAAAACGCAGGGACTCCCATGTGAAGTAGAAGAACGTACGGTCCTTGCCGTTGTAAAGCCGGGGAATTGACAGCGGACCGCCGGCCGTGGCCCCGAAGGTGTTGCCGATTTTGGCGGGCAGCACGTTCTGGCCGTAGGAGCGGGCGTCGAACGCCTTGTTCTGGTGGTACCAGAAAAGCGCCCCGTGATAATCGTTCGAGCCGCTTTTCGAGATGATCGTGATGTCGCCGGGCTGGCCGAATTCCGCCGTGTTGCCCACGCCCTGCACGCGAATCTCGCCGATCGACTCCACCGAAAGAAACTGGTTTCGGTTCGGGCTGTTGCCGGTGACCTGTGTGATCGAAATTCCGTCGACGCTCGACTCGCTCTGGGCCGGCAGCCCGCCCTGCACCGAAAGCCCGAGTCCGTTGTCGGCCTGCACGCCCGGCAGCGTCTGGAGCAGCGCGTACGGGCTGGTGCTGCCCGCCCCGCGCACATTCGAGGGCAGATCGAGCACCTTGTTCGCCGTGAGATACGACGCAATGGCAGGCGTGTCCGTGGCGATGACGCCCGCCGAAGAGGTCACCTCGACGCTTTGCGCCAACTCGCCGACTTCCAGCTTTGCATTCACCCGCAGCCGCTGGCGCGCCTGCAACGCGAGTCCCGTGGCGCGAAACAGACGAAAGCCTGGCGCGGAGACGGTGAGCACGTAAGGCCCCGGCTTCAATTCCAGCAGCTCGAAATCCCCCGCGCCGTTGGTTGTCGCGGTGATTTCCAGATTCTCGGCCACGTTCAGCGCTTTGACCTCCGCGCCTTGAACCGCCGCGCCGCTCGGGTCGGTCACAGAGCCAAGAATCGTGCCCAGAGTGGTCTGCGCCATTCCGGCCGGGGCCAGCAGGCACGCGGCCGCGAAACAGAAACCCGACAATCGCAGAAATGACAAAGAAAACCCTCCTTCTCATGCCGGAATTGCATGGTTTGTCCGGCAAGCTTTGAGGTTAGTCCAGCGATGTCACAACCGGATGAACAAAGGGTTTCCTTGTTGCAACTTCGCCGGCGCGGCCGGTTCCGTCAAGCCGGACGGCGAGGAGGGTTCAGAACGGAACGTCGTCGTCGGTGATGGGGCCGGCCAGGTCGGGCTCCTCACGCACCGGCTCGGGGCGCGGCCGGGGCGGCGCAGCGGCGCGGTCTTCCGCGCCCGATTCGGCCGCCGGGGCGTCGCCGCGGCTGCCGAGCAGAAAAACCTCTTCGGCGACCACCTCGGTGATGTAGCGCCGCTGGTTGGTCTGCGGCTCATCGTAGGAGCGCGTTTGCAAGCGGCCTTCCACGTACACCTGCTTGCCCTTGGTGAGATACTGCCCGAGATTTTCCTGGCGCCAGACAACGACGTTGTGCCAGTCGGTCTCATCCCGCCACTCGCCCGTGTTGGCGTCCTTGACGCGGCGGTTGGTAGCAAGGGTGAAGCGCGTGACCGGCACGCCGGTTGTCGTGTACCGCGTTTCGGCGTCCCGGCCGAGATGCCCGATGAGAATCACCTTGTTGACGCTGCGGTTGGCCATACTTCAGGAAGCGTAGCACAATGCCGGGCGCGCAGCTTGCTGTCAGCCTTGCGGCGAAGCCGGCCGGCGTCCCGGTCAGTTCGATGTCACCACCTGGAAGTAGAAAATGCGGCCATCCACTTCCACCTGGAAAACATTGGGGCCGGCAATCGGCCCCGTGCGAATCTCGACGAGCCACGAGTTGGGATAGACTTCCCCGGCGAAGCGGAGCCCTGACACGATGCCGCCCCCGCTGACCGGCGCAGCGCGCGGCGCCAGCTTCGAAAGCGGCAGTCCGGCGCTGTCATGGAACCGGAGATAGATTCGCACCGTGGAGGACGGTTTGGCCTCGCGGGGGCTTTGCCGGAGAACGACCATCGCGTCCGGCCCGCCGCCCTCGACGGCGTACCAGTAGGGCACGCGGATCTCCGGCATTGCCGCCTGCGGGTCCTGCTCCCCTGGCGGCGGCTCTTCGTCTTCGCCTTCGCCGCCCCCTTCGCCCTCGCCGTTCTCCCCCGTAACGGACAGGCGGCCGCCGGCCCGGCCCGCTGTGGCCGTGCTTCCCTCCGGACCGGTCTCGCCGTCTCCGTTATTCTCCCCGGCCGGCTTCTCCACGCGGCGGATTTTTACGAAGCCCTGGTAGGCTCCCGGGGCAAGGCCGCCTGCGGCAAAAGCGACTTTCAATTCGGCTGACTGGCCGGGCTCGAGAGCGACCTCCGCGGGTTCCACCTGCGGGCGCGCTTCGTCGCGGGACTCGATCCCGACGGCAAGCGTCACCGGCTTGCCGGACAGATTGCGGAGCAGCAACGGCAGCGATTTGTCGATGTCTCCTTTGCCGGCGCCGAAGCTGAGCGACACGGGCGAGGCGGCCACCATCGAAGTAACGGCGTTCTTCAGGTTCAGCATTCCCGCCCCGGCCGATTGCACCGGCGCGATGCTGCCGCTGGAAAGCACAAACGGCTGCGCCGAGTTGATCAACAGGCTGCGGTAGGCGTCGCCGTCCAGCCCCGGCCTCGCGCTTTTCAGAACCGCCGCCGCCCCGGCCACCAGCGGCGCGGAGAAGCTGGTTCCGCTCAGACTGGCGTAGCCGGAGGGATCGCAGATGTCGCAGGCGGACCGCTCGTCGAGCACCGCTGCCGTATACACGGGCGAGCCCGTCGCCAGCAGGTCCGGCTTGATGCGCAGGTCAACCGACGGGCCGCGGCTGGAAAACGACGAGATCTGGTCGGGCGCAGCGTCCGGGTTCGGGAACTGGAGCGTGACCTGAAAATCCTCGAACGCGGCCGCCAGATCCTTGAGCAGAAGCCCGTCGCTGCGGCGGATGAACAGCCCGGGGATCGTCGGGTTGTCGTCCACATTCATCACGACAAGGCTTTCCGGGTCGCCGTTGGGCGGGTTGGCGGAGTTGAACACGATGGCCGCCGGCGCCCCCGCCGCGGCCGCATTGGCCAGCTTGTCGGCGAAGTAACACTCGCCACGTTCGATCAGCGGGATGCGCCCTTTGAGGGACTCGGGCGGGAAACCGGAGCAGGCCCGGGGATTCCCCAACAGCGCTGCATCCACCAGCGGCCCCATGACGGGGTCGAGCGAGCTGACATTGCTCGACGCCGCGGCCGGCATGGGCGCGCCGCGGGAGGGGATCACCCGAGTCACGTCGGCGGGCGTGGAATTGTTGGAGCCGACGCCGATGACCTTCTCCGAGCCGGCGGTGTCGTCAACCGTCATCGGGCCGGAAGTGTTGCCCGCGGCATTGACGACAATGAGGCCCGCCTCGACGGCGTTTCTCACGCCCTCCGCCAGCGGGTCGTCCTCCGAGCTGTAGGCGCCCACCGAGCCGAAGCTCATGTTGACGACGTCCATGCCGTCTTTCACCGCCCAGTCAAGCGCCTGGAGAACAACGTCGCTGTAGATGAGGCCATCGTCCAGGTTGCTGACGCGATACACGCCGAGCCGCGCCGCGGGCGCGATGCCGGAAATCACCCCGCGCGGACTCTCGTGCCGCACGCCGGCCGCGACCATCGCCACGGCGGTGCCATGCCCTTCCCGGTCCCGGGCGGAAGAGCCGTCAAAGCTCCGCGCCACCACGATCTTGGGATTCGTCAGCGCGAGGTTGTCCTCTTCCGGCGCGCTGACTCGCGGGTAACCCTCAGGCATCCTCCAGTCTTCCGGCGGCCGGAAGCCGGGATGGCGCGGATCGATGCCCGTATCCAGAATGGCGATTTTGACGTCCTTGCCCGCCTCGCCAACCCCGCCGGCGAGGTCCCAGGCCTCAGGCGCCTTGTGGTTGGCCAGGGCGCGGTTGAGGAAGAGCTCATAGGCGCGGACGGGCGTCACCCGCCGTACGCCCGGAAGGCGCCGCAGGGCGGCGGCGTCCGGCGCTTCCACCACAACCGCGTTGAGCACCGTGTCGACCGAAGCCACGACGCGCGCCCGCTGCGCGCGCAGCCAGCGCTCGGCCGCCTGGTGCTGATCGCGGATCTCCGCCCGCCGCCGCTCCGGCCGGGCGTGCCGCGCGGCCGGGGGGCCTTCCAGCTCGACGATGTAGCGCCCAGGGACAAGCTCTTGTCCGGGCAGCGAGAGCAGGAAAGCGAACCACCCGAGAAGCAGGAGTCGAAGTCTCATCGTCCAGCCCTTTTCACTTCGAGGCTCGGCCCGCTTCAGCCAGCGGGCGCCTTCCACCCAATTCCATCGGCGGGAGGGTCTGCAATCAGCATACCTCCGCGCCGCCTCCAGGGAGGATGCCTTGCCGGGGAGCTGTCAAAAGCCAATCATGGGGCAGGCGTGCACCTGCCCCATGGCCGTTTGCTTTCGTTCAATCCAGGTCTATTTCGAGAGGATGCCCGTTAGGTAAATGCCGGTCCATTGCCGCTGCCCGCGCGCCGTGCCGGGCGCGGCCCGCATCACCTTGAAAGCGACAGCGTCGCCGCGCTTCAGCGTCGACTGGATCCTCTTGACATCCTCGAACGAAGACACCGGCTGGCGGTTGATGCTGACGATGATGTCGCCCACCCGCATGCCGATCTCCTCGGCGAAGGAGTCCTCCTCGACCACCGTCACTTCGACGCCGCCCTCCAGCGGGAAGCCGAGGGCCTTGCGGCGATCCTCGGTCAGCGGGCGGATGCCGATGCCGAAGCGGGCGCTGCTTTCCCCCTGCTTGTCCTGGTCTTCGTCGACCATTTCCCGGCGCCCGCCGAGGGCGGCCAGATCCTCTTTGAAGACCTTCTCGCGCTCCTCGATGGTCACCTTCTTCGTGATGCGCTCGCTCTTGTTCGTGCGCGGGTCCTTGCGGTCGATCTCGAGAACCGCCTCCGAACCGATGGGCATTTCCGAAATCCGGTTGACCAGGTCGTTGCCGTCGCGCACGGGCTGCCCGTTGAGCGACAGGATGACGTCATCCGGCTTGACTCCGGCGCGCTCGGCCGGCCCGCCGGGCGCAACGCTTTCCACGATGACGCCGTGATCGAAGCCCAGGGCCTTGAGCGTGTTCTTCATCTGGCCGTCGTCGCGCGGGAAGCGGATGCCGATGGAGCCGCGGATGACCCGCCCGTGGCGGATGATCTGGTTGTAGGACTTGACCGCAGTGTTGATCGGCAGGGCGAACCCGATGCCTTCGTAGCCGCCCGAGCTGGTGGCGATCATCGTGTTCACGCCGATCACTTCGCCCTTGATGTTGACCAGCGGCCCGCCGGAATTGCCCGGATTGATGGCCGCGTCGGTCTGGATGAAGCGCTGGAACTGCTGCGGCGTCGACAGGTCGCGGCCGAGCGCGGAAACGATGCCCGCCGTGACCGTCGTCTCCAGCCCGAACGGCGCGCCGATGGCGACCGCCCAGTCGCCCACCTGCACGCTGTCGCTGTTGGCCACCTTCACCGGCTGCAACGGCCTGCCCACGTCGATCTTGATCACGGCAATGTCCAGCTCCGGGTCCGAGCCGATCAGCTTCGCCTTGTACTCGGTCCGGTCGCCGGTCAGGCGCACCTTGATCGTCGTCGCATCGCTGACCACGTGGAGATTGGTCATAATGTAGCCGTTCTTGTCGACGATAAAGCCGGAGCCGGTCCCTTCCCTCCGGCGCGGCATCGGCAAATCGCCGAAGGGCTGCTCGAAGAACCGCCGGAAGGGGCCGGGGAGAAGGTTCTGGTCTTCATCCTCGTTCTGTTCGCCCGGCTGCGGCGCGCGGCGCCGCTGCGAGGCGGGCCGCACCTTGTATTCGGAAGTGATGTAGACCACCGAGGGTTCCAGCATTTGCGCGATCCGCGTGAAGTCGTTGCCGAGCTTCACGACCGGCGGGATGGTGATCGGCGTGGCGTCCGGCGCCACGGCCTGGCTGCGCGCCGAGGTGACGCTGGAGGTGAGGGCCGCGCCAGCCACCACCAGCAGCGCGGCCAGAAACAGCACGCTGGCGGCCGCAGTCCATCGTTCTGATGCAATGCGCCGCACCCAGGCGAAAAACTTTCCCTCGCTCATACGGTTTCGTTGACTTCCTTTCTTGCCGGTCAAGCTCAAAACTCTGGATGTCCGCCGCGGGCGGCGGGTTTCAGTTCCACCAGCACTATGGCGGCCAGGATCAGGGCGGCGCCCGCCAGCGAGGCGGCCGTCCAGCGCTCGCCCGCCGCAGCCCAGGCCACCAGGCCGGCGAAGACAGGCTCAAGGGCGAAAATCAGGGCCGCCCGCGCGGCCGTCGTCTGCCCCTGTGCCCAAGTATAGAGCACAAAGGAAACGGCCGTAGCCAGCACGCTGGTGGCCAGCAGGGCGAACCACAGCCGGCCCGACCATGCAATACGCGGCGCTTCGCCGGCCGCCGCCGCCCAGGACAGCGCTGCCACCATGGCAATCTGCATCAGGCTGAGCCGCTCGAAATCCATCCTTCGCGAATACCGCTCCACCGCGAGCATGTGGCCTGCGAAGGCCGCCGCGCAGGCGGCCGTCAACACGTCGCCCCGGTTCCAGGCCGACGGCAGGCCGCCGCTCATCAGGGCGGTGCCGCAGACGGCCAGCGCCGCCCCGCCCAGCTCGGCCGGGCGCGGTCTGTTGTGATAGACGAGCGAGCCGAGCAAAGGTACCATCACCACATAAAGGCCGGTAATGAAAGCGGAGTTGGAGGCCGTCGTCCACCGCAGGCCGGCGGTTTGCAGGGCGTAGCCGAGAAACAGCAGCAGGCCGCACAGCGCCCCGCCGCGCCAGCCGAAGTGCGCCGGCTGCGCCAGCCGGCGCCGCAGCCAGAACGCCAGCAGCAGGCTGGCCAGCGTGAACCGGAGCGCCAGAAACAGGAAAGTGGACACGTCGTGCAGGGCTTCCTTGACGATGACGAACGTCGAGCCCCAGATGAAGGCCACCGCCGCCAGGGCCAGCTCGGCGCGCAGGCGGGACAGCGCCGCCCTCATGGCCGCGGCAGGCCTTCCAGCACGAGAGCCAGCAGCAGCGCGATGCGCCGCAGGCCCAGTTCGCGGCCCTCGGGCGAATACCATTCATTCGGCGTGTGCGCGCCGCCGCCGGCGCCGCCGGCGCCGATGGAGATCGCCGGCAGTCCCATGGAAAGGGGCACGTTGGCATCGGTGGAGGCGCAGTCCAGCTCGCTGCGGATGCCGAGACAGGCGTCGACGCTTCGGATGGCCGCCAGCAGCGGGCTGTCCGGGGCCAGCGCGCCGCCGGGACGCGAACCGGTCTCGCGCAGGCGCACGGAGACGCGGCCCGAGCGGGCCAGGTCGTTTTCCCGCTTCACCGCGCGCTCGAAGGCGGACTCGAGCGCCGCGGCCAGCTCGTCCAGCGCGGCTGCGCTCTGGCTGCGGAGATCCACCTTGACGCGCGCCGACGAGGGGATGGCGTTGACCGTCGCGCCTCCCTCGATCACGCCGAAATTCCAGCTGCTCGGGGCCTCGGGGCCGGCGGTCTCGCGCTCGTCGCAGAACCAGGCCACGGCGCGCGCCATGGCGTGCACGGGGTTGGCCATGCCGCGGTCGGACCAGCTGTGTCCGCCGGTGCCGCTCACGGTGATGTCAAACCGCCGGCAGGCCAGGGCCTGGGCCGTGATGTGGCCGATGTCGGGCCCGTCGAGGACCACCAGCGCATGAAGCCGCTCGGCCCATGGCGACTGCTGGCACAGATAGCGCATGCCGCTGAGGTTGCCCTCCCCCTCCTCGCCGACATTGGCGACCAGAAGCAGCTGGCCTGTCCGCATCGCCGCAGGGTGCTCGCTGAGGGCGCGCGCCACGGCCACCAGGGCGGCCAGCCCCGCGCCATTGTCGGCCACGCCCGGGCCGAGGAAAACGCCGCCCGGCTCGACGCGGATGTCGGAGGGCCGCCGCGGCGCAAGCACCGTGTCCAGGTGGGCCGTCAGGGCGGCCACCGGGCCGCTTTTGGCTGCGCCCCAGGTGGCTGCGACATTGCCGGCCCGGTCGATTTTCGCCGTCCAGCCGAAAGATTCGAGCAACGCCGCCACGGCCTCCGCGCGCGGGCCCTCCTGAAAGGTCGGCGCCGGGATGCGGCACAGCGCCAGATGCTGCTCGTCGATCCACTGCCGCTGGCGGGCGAACCACTTCAGCAGCCCGGCCATGGCCGGGCGCGCGGCGACCTCTCCGGCGCGCGCGGCGTCCTCGGCGCGGGCGGCAGCGGACGGGGATTTCATTTTTGCGGCCAGATCAAAAGGCCCGGGCATGCGTTTCTTTCAGTGTACCGCCCGCCTGCGCCAAGCCCGAGCGAATGTCTTCAAACCCGCCCCGCCTGTGCCGATACGGGATTCGAGGCCCGCGCCGGGCGGGCTTGCCTGGATATGTACATCATCATCGGTGCGCTCATCGTCCTCGGGTCCATCATCGGCGGCTATCTGCTGGAGCACGGCAACCTCCATGTGCTGCTCCAGCCGGCCGAGCTGGTCATCATCGGCGGCGCGGCGCTCGGCACGATTTTCATCGCCAACCCGCTGCACACGATCATCGGGATTTTCAAGGGGCTCATCGGCGCGCTGAAGGGCTCGCCCTACAATGCCGCGTTTTATCTCGAACAGCTGAAAATGCTGAACGATGTTTTCGTCTATGCGCGCAAGCACGGCATGGCGAAGCTCGAAAGCGACCTCGACGAGCCGGAAAAGAGCCAGGTATTCAGCAAATACCCGAAATTTCTCGCCGATCATCACGCGCTGCATTTCTTCTGCGACACGGTGCGGATGGCGATTTCGGGCGGCGTGGGCCACCTCGAGCTGGACCAGCTGATGGAGCTCGACATCGAGGTGCACCATCACGAAGGCGGCGAGCCGGTGGCGGCGCTGACCACCGTGGCCGACTCGCTGCCCGGCCTCGGCATCGTGGCCGCGGTGCTGGGCGTGGTCATCACGATGGGTTCGATCGGCGGGCCGCCGGAGGAGGTGGGGCACAAGGTGGCCGCGGCGCTGGTCGGCACGTTCCTCGGCATCCTGATGTGCTACGGGTTCTTCGGGCCGCTGGCGTCGAACATGAGCAAGATCAACGAGGCGCACGGCCAGTATCTGAACATGCTCCGCATGGGCGTGCTCGCCTTCATCAAGGGCATGCCGCCGTCGCTGGCGGTGGAGTTCGCGCGGCGCAGCATCCCGCCGCACCTGCGGCCCTCGTTCAAGGACACCGAGGCGACGCTGAAGGGCGCGGCCAAGGCGGCCGCATAGGGAGCCCCGCACCATGGCAGCGCAAAACGAGACGGCGCCCGTCATCGTCATCCGGAAAAAGAAAGGCGGCCACGGAGGCCACCACGGCGGGGCCTGGAAGGTCGCCTACGCCGACTTCGTCACCGCCATGATGGCGCTGTTCATCGTGCTCTGGCTGCTGTCGAGCGATGAAAAGGTGCGCAAAGCCGTCGGCGGCTACTTCCAGGACCCGACGGGCAAGGGCAACCTGATGGGCACCACAATGAGCGGTGCAGGCGAAGGGCTGATGCTGTCGCAGGACGACATGAGCAAGCTCAAGGAGAAGCTCGAGCAGGCCATGCGCGAGCTGCCGCAGTTCGAGCAGATGAAGAAGAACATCGAGGTCACGGTGACCAGCGAGGGGCTGCGCATCGAACTGCTCGAAAAAGAGGGCGGCATGTTTTTCGAAAGCGGCAACGCGAAGCCCACCGAAAAAGGCAGCGAGCTGATCCGCATGCTCGGCGAGCAGCTCAAGGGAATTCCCAACAAACTGCTGGTGGAGGGGCACACCGACGCCAAGCCCTACTCGACCGACCGCGGCTACACCAACTGGGAGCTGTCCGCCGACCGCGCCAACAGCGCGCGGCGCCTGCTCGAGGAAAGCGGCGTCCCGCCGGAGCGCATCGCCCAGATCCGCGGCTTCGCCGACCAGAAGCTGCGCAACAGGAAGGATCCTTTCGACCCCGCCAACCGCCGCGTCTCCGTGCTGGTGCAATACCGCGAGCCGCAGGAGATCAA